>Ga0134125_10000018_pt1 | contig 265351 bp, 226 predicted proteins | sample KB31751_FD_96464 | JGI IMG/M metagenome (GOLD analysis project Ga0134125, IMG submission 96464) | Terrestrial soil microbial communities with excess Nitrogen fertilizer from Kellogg Biological Station, Michigan, USA - KB3-175-1 | ecosystem: Environmental > Terrestrial > Soil > Unclassified ...
AACCGTGATGTAGCCACGGGCGATGTTGTCGCCCAGGGCGCGGCCGGAGCACAGGCCACCGAACAGCGGCGAGGCCTTACCGGTCAGCGACAGGGCAAGGTGCTGCAGGAAGCTGGCCGGCAGAGACGGAGGAGGCAACTGGCCGGTGCAACTGGCGAAGTTGATGTCCTGCGACTTGGGGCCCTTCTTGCTGATGGTGTCGTTCGGGTCCTGCCCGGCCGAGGCCGTCTGCGGCAGGACGCCTCTGACCAGGATGTCGCGCAGGTTGATCGTCTGCACGTCATAGCCGGTCAGGTAGATATTGAAGTCGAGCACGGGGACCGAGAGGTCCGAGTAGATCACCACGTGAGCCAGCACCGCGGTGGCCGAGGCATTGTTCACCGAGAACAGGGTGGTGAGCCCATTGGGGTCGTCGAGGTTCACCTCGAAGTACGGCAGGAGGAGGGTGGCCGCCGGCACGGCATCGATCGTGCCGATGACGGCGAAAGCCGGAGCCGCTGTCAGAAACGTCAGAGCTGCAAGACCGGCTGCGAGAGCGGTTCGACGAAAGCTCATCGGGAACCTCCTACCGGGAAGGGCCTGCGATTGGACTGCGCTTATTTAGGGAAAGGATAACATGCCCGGAGGAGTCCTCGCGCCGGATTTGCAAGTACGGTAACCTTGAGCCTCAGATACCCCTAGGGGAAGAGGTTTCGCTTGGCCCTGAAGATCGTCGCCGTTACCGGCAGCCCCGTTGTCCTCCTGACGGCCGCGCGCCCCTACACCGTGGGGCGGGCGGTGGCCTGCGACCTTCCCGTTCAGGACCCGACGGTCTCACGCCAGCACGCCGAGCTCGAGCTCTCCGGGGCGGGAGTGCGCATCCGCGACCTGAACTCCACCAATGGCACGTTCCTCAACGGCGAGCGGGTGAGTGACGCCGTGGCCATGGCCGGTGCCCGCGTCTCCTTCGGCAAGGTCGACTTCGAGGTGCGCGAGGAGAGCGCGCCCACCGCGACCCCCGGGGAGGGGTCGCTCGACGCCACGATCCTGCGTCAGGTCCGTCTGCACGGGCCGGCCGACATCGCCGCCCAGCTCTCGGACGCTCCACAGGGGGCCTCGCTGCTGCGTATCGGCGGCGCCTCCGCCGCGGACCGCCAGGCGCGTAAGCTCTCCCTGCTGCTCGACATCGCCAAGGATCTGTCGCAGCAGACCGACGTCGACCTCCTGCTCGACCGGGTGGTGGGCCTGACCTTCCAGGTGATGAGCGTCGACCGCGTGGCCATCCTGATGACCGGCCCGGGGGACGAGCTGACGCCGAGGGTCTGGCGCAGCCGGGTGGAGGCGCCGGCCGCGAGCTGGAAGGTGCCGCGTTCGATCGCCCGCAAGGCGGTGGAGGAGAAGGTGGCGGTGCTGATCCAGAATGCCGCCGTGGATCAGCGCTTCGAAGGCGGATCGGTGCTGCTGCAACGGGTGAAGAGCGCCCTGTGCGCGCCGCTGATGGGCAAACAGGGGGTGGTGCTCGGCCTTATCTACCTCGACAACCTGGAGGCGACCCACTCCTTCAGCGAGGAGGATCTAGAGTTCCTGACCGCCTTCTCGGGGATGGCGGCGGTGGCCATCGAGAACAGCCAGCTCATCGAGCGGGTGCGCCGCGAGGCGGTGGTGCTGTCGAACTTCCAGCGCTACTTCGCCCCCGATCTCGCGAGCCAGATCGCCGGCGAGCAGGGCGCCGTCCAGCTCGGCGGGGCGAAGCGGCGGGTGGTCGTTCTCTTCTCCGACATCCGCGGCTTCACCTCGCTCTCGGAAAACATGAGCCCTGACGAGATCGCGACCCTCCTCACCGAGTACTTCACCGAGATGGTGGACGTCGTCTTCGAGCACGGCGGCACGCTCGACAAGTTCATGGGCGACGCCGTCATGGCCCTGTGGGGGGCGCCGCTCACCCGCGAGGACGACGCCGAACAGGCTACCCGGGCGGCGATCGCCATGCAGCAGCGCCTCGCTCGCCTCAACGAAGAGTGGCAGCGGCAGGGACGGCCACGGCTGACGGCGGGCATCGGCATCAACGTAGGCGACGTCTTCGCCGGCAACATCGGCAGCGACCGCCGGCTGGAGTACACGGTCATCGGCGACGCCGTCAACATCGCCTCCCGCCTGTGCTCCGAAGCGGGGGCTGAGGAGATCCTCATCGCCGAGCCGCTGCACGCCTCCCTCGCCTCGCCGCCGCCGGTGACCTCGCTGGAGCCGCTGGCGCTCAAGGGCAAGGCGCAGCCCGTGCCCGTCTACCGGGTCGAGTGGCGGCAAGCTCCGGAGGACGACGGCACCGCCAATCCGGGCGGTGTACCGGTAGTAGAATAGAATCGGTTTTCCCGAAAAACAGGGCTCGCGGGTGAGGTTTACCGCCCGTGGTTGATGGATGGTGCGTGTGGCCGATCCCCTTCAAGTCCCCGATCCGTCCGACCCGTCGTCCGATCCGACAGTCAACGCCGGCGTGTCCGGCGGTGGGGAGGAGCGGACGGTCGTCATGCGGCCACCCGCCGCCGGAGAGCTCGCTCCCGGAGAGTTGCTGGCAGGCCGTTTTCGGATCGTCCATTTCCTGGGCCGGGGCGGGATGGGGGAGGTCTATGAGGCCGAGGACGAGGAGATCCATGGGCGCGTCGCCCTGAAGACGGTGCGGGCTGAGATCGCCCGCAGTCCCGTAGCCCTCGAACGGTTCGCGCGTGAGGTCCATCTGGCGCGCAAGGTCACCCACCCGAACGTCTGCCGCATCTTCGACATCTCTCATCACGGCCACGGCGAGGAGGGCTTGACGTTCCTGACCATGGAAATGCTGGCGGGAGAAACCCTCGAGGCCCGGCTGCAACGCGGGGGGCCGATGCGGGAGGACGAAGCCCTGCCGCTCGTCGGCCAGATGGCCGAGGGGCTGGCGGCGGCACACCGGGCGGGAGTGGTCCACCGCGACTTTAAACCCGCCAATGTCATGCTGGTGCCCGGCGAGGACGGTGGCGTGCGCGCCGTGGTGACCGACTTCGGCCTGGCTCACGGAGCTGAGCCCGCGGGCGGCGGGCTGACGGTCCATGGCGACATTCTCGGCACGCCCTCGTACATGGCCCCGGAGCAGATCTCCGGCGGGGGCGTCACGCCGGTGACCGATGTCTACGCCTTCGGCGTGGTGCTCTACGAGATGGTCACCGGCAGCGTGCCCTTCAAGGGGGAGACGGCGCTCTCGACAGTGGTCAAGCGGCTGAAGGAGCCGCCTCCGCCGCCGCGTCGCAAGGCGCCCTGGCTCGATCCCGTCTGGAACGCGGCCATCCTCCGTTGTCTGGCTTTGGAGCCGCGGGACCGCTTCGGCAGCGTCCTCGAAGCGGTTTCGGCTTTGCAGGATCGAGCCTTGCCGCTTCCCCCGCAAAAGAACGCGAGGCCCCGGTGGGTCGCCGGCGGAGCCGCCCTCCTGCTGCTGGGCGTCGCCGTGCTCGCGATCATCCTCGGGATTCCCCGTCGTTCAGCGCGCCCGGCGGTCGCCGTGCTCGGTTTTCAGAATCTCTCGGGCGATCCCGGAGCGGGTTTCGTCGGCGACACTCTGTTCAGCACTCTTCGCACCGAGCTCGCCGGAGGCGGGAAGCTGCGGCTCATCTCGGAAGAGGCCGTCTCCCAGGCGAAACGCGACTTGGCGCTGCCGGAGTCCGGTACGTTCAGTGCCGCTGCACTGCCGCGGATCCGTAGGCTTCTGGGCGCCGACCTGGTGGTCTTCGGCTCCTACCTGGCGCGAGCCGGACAGCAAGTCGGTACCGTGCGGGTGGATGTTTTCGTCGAGGACGTGGCGAGCGGCGAGACGCTGGCCTCGGTGCAGGAGAGCGGCGAGGAACGGGACCTCGCCGCCCTGATTTCCCGGCTAGGCGCGGGCCTCCGAGGAAAGCTGAAGGTCGGCGACCTGTCGGCGGGTGAGGCCAAAGAGGTTCGCGCCTCGCGACCCCACTCGCCCGAAGCGCTACGCCTCTATGTCGAGGGGCTCGCAAGCCTGCGGGGATTCGACGCTCCAGCGGCCCGCGACCTGTTCCAGCAGGTCGTGAAGCTCGAGCCGGACTACCCGCTCGCCTACTCGGCCCTGGCCGAGGCCTGGGCTCAGCTCGGGTACAAGAAAAAGGCCGCCGAGCAAGCGAAGCGGGCCGAAGCGCTCGCCATCCGGCTGCCGAGGGAGGAGCAGTTGCTGGTGCAGGCTCGCGCTCTTCAGCTCGGTGGCGAGCCCGACAAGTCGATCGCTACCTACGGGATGCTGCTTTCTCTGCATCCCGACGACCTGGAAGTCGGCCTTGCCCTGGCCGAAGCACAGATCGAAGCGAACAAAGGCAAGGACGCGTTAGAGACCCTGGCCTCGTTGCGGCGGCTGGGCGCAGTGGCGACAGGGGACCCTCGTATCGACCTGACAGAGGCCAAAGCGTCGGAGCTGCTCTCCGACTTCGCCCACCAGCAGGCGGCGGCAGACCGGGCGCTCGCCCGCGGGGAAAAGATCGGCTCCCCCTCGTTGATGGCTCGCGCTCTGGTGCTTCGGGGGGCGGCCCGGTCCAACCTCAGCGACCCCAAGGGGGGGGCCGCCGATTTCGACCGGGCCAAGGGACTCTACACAGAAGTCGCCGACAAGCGGGGGATGGCCGAGGTACTCTGCGCCTCGGGTAAAGCCTTGTACGAATTGGGTAATCTGCCAGAAGCGCACCAACGCTACGACGAGGCGCTCGCCACCTACCAGGTCCTGGGAGACCAGGGGGGCGAGGCTTACCTGATGATCATCATGGCCAACGAGACCCTCGAGCAGGGACGGCTCATCGAGGCTGAGAGGAGCTACGAGCAGGCACTCAAAACCTTCCGTGAGATCGGCGATCGCCATGGGGAGGCGCTAGCGCTGGGCAACATCGGGCTCGCCCTCTCCTGGCAAGGCAAGCGCCCCGAGGCGGTCCATTGGATCGAGGAATCGCGTGCCCTGTACAAGGTTCTGGGGAACAAGAAGGGACAGGCTCTACAGCTCCAGTACCTGGCGGGTGTGTTCTCGGATCAACTGGAGATCGCCCAGGCGGAAGCCAGTTTCAAGGAGGCGCTCGCTCTCTTCACAAGCATCGGCGACCAGAAACGGATCGCGGGAGTGCTTGTCGGACTGGGCTGCGCTCTGGTGTCCGAAGGGAAGCTTGCCGAGGCCGAGGAGCGTTTCCTGCAGGCTCTCTCTCTCGCCAACAAGCTCGGCGACCGCTCGACCGCCGCGGACGTGCAATTCGCCCTGGGGAACCTGCATCTCGAGCAAGGGCTTACCTTTCATGCCGAGGCCTCGACGCAAGGAGCCCTGAAGGAGTACCAGGCCGAGGGCAAGGCTTCGCAACAGGCGGAGGCCGAGGCGTTGCTGGCGACCATCTATCTGGCCCAAAGATCCCTGCCGAAAGCGCATGGTGCCATCGAGAGGGCGAACAAGCTGGGGGCGGGAGCCCAGGAACCGGAGATACGCGCCGAAATTGCGATGGCAGCGGCCCGGGTGGCAGCGGAGGAGGGAGATGCCGCCGGAGCGATCCGGCGGCTGGACGAGGCTGTTGCCCAGGCGTCCGGTCTCAACGCTCTCCAGGAGCGGCTGGAGCTCGGCAAGCTGTTGAGCGCTCACGGAAACCGGGCTCGCGGCCTGGAGCTATTGAAAATGGTGGAAGGAGAAGCGCGCCAGCACGGCATGCTTCTCATCGCCGACAAAGCCGCCAAGGCCCTGCGCGGCGCCGGGTAGTCTCCTGTAACGAGCCGGTCCTATCCGGCGCCAGCTATTTGCGCAATCCCCTAGATCTGGGGGAGAATCTTTGGAGTTCCTTAAGACTCGCGAAGAGGTGGCATTACGGCCGTCCACTCGTTCGACCTGGTGATCGTGGGCTCCGGTCCCGCCGGACTGTCGGCGGCGGCCCAGGCCGCGGCCACCGGTGTGCCCTACGTGGTGCTGGAGCGGACGGACCATCTGGCCGACACCATCCACTGCTATCAGAAGCGCAAGCACGTGATGGCCGAGCCGGGGCTGATCCCCCAGCGCGGCGAGATCCCATTCGCCGCCGGCTCGCGCGAATCGATCCTCGACGCCTGGGAGCGCTTCGTGGCCGGCCGCAAGCTCAACGTTCACTTCCGCCGCGAGATGGTGGGCCTCGAAAAGACGGACGGCGGCTTCCGGGTGCGCACGCCGGCCGACGAGTACGAGGCGCGGCACGTCGTCCTCGCCCTCGGCACCCAGGGCAACCCCCGCCTGCTGGGAGCGCCGGGGGAGGACCTCCCCCACGTCGCCACCCGGCTGGTGGACCCCGACGAGTTTCAGGACCTGGACATCCTGGTGGTGGGGGCCGGCGACTCGGCCCTGGAGGTCGCGATCTCGCTCGCCTCCCACAACCGGGTCGGGCTGGTGGTGCGTGGCGCCGAGATCCTGAAGGCCAAGGAGAGCCTGGAGCGCGAGATCCTGGGGCTCGCCGCCCGCGGCCAGATGAAGATCCACTTCAGCTCCTCCATCGCCCGGGTCGAGCGCGACGCCGCGGAGCTCAAGACGCCCGCGGGCCTCGTCCGGGTGCCGGCACAGCGCATCATCCTCAAGCTCGGCGCCACCCCTCCGCGCGGGCTGCTGGAGGGGATCGGCGTGCAGTTCGCCGGCACGGGGCGCGAGTCGAAGCCCGTGCTCACCTACCGCTACGAGTCGAGCGTGCCGGGCATCTACCTGATCGGCGCGGTCACCGGCCGGGACCTCATCCGGCTGGGGATCAACCAGGGCTACGAGGTCGTCGAGCACATCCTGGGGCACGCCGTCGAGCCGGCGGACGAAGCGGTGCTCAAGGCTCGGCTCCCCTTCTGGAGCGGCACGGTGCGGGAGCGCATCGCCGGGCTGCGCGGCGAAATCCCCCTGCTGGGAGCCGCGGACGAGGAGCTGCTGCGCGAGATGTTCCTCTCGGCCGAGGTACGGGAGTACCGGAGCGGCGAGGTCATCCTGCGCCAGAACGATTACAGCGACAGCTTCCTGATCGTGGCCGGCGGCGAGGTCGAGATCACCGGCCGGGCGGAGGGCGTGGACAAAGAGCGGAAGATCGCGACCCTCACCGCCGGTCAGTTCTTCGGCGAGATGAGCCTGATCTCCGGCCGCCGCCGCAACGCGACCGCCAAGGCCCGGGGCGCCGTGCGGCTCATCGAGGTACCGCGCAAGGCCATGCTCAAGCTCATGGCCACCGACGTCGGAGTGAAGCGGCTGGTGGACCAGACCTTCCTCATCCGCGCCTTTCAGGGCTACCTCTTCCGCGATCTGCCTGAAGAGGTGCTGTGGCGGCTGGTGGGCCAGGCCACCCTGGCGCGGGTCGACGCCAACCAGGCCGTGTTCCGCGAGGGCGATCCGGGGGACGCCTTCTACCTCATTCGCAACGGCCAGGTGAAGATCTCCAAGGCCTCCGGGGGCAAGGACCTCGTCCTCTCCTACCTGGTGGCGGGGAACTTCTTCGGCGAGACGGCGCTGCTGCCCGACACGCCGCGCACGGCGACCGTCACCACCATCTTCCCCACCGAGCTGATCCGCCTGGGGAGGGACGATTTCGAGCGTTTCCTGGAGGACCACCCGGAGCTGCGGGAGGGGATCGTCGGCAAGCTCGAAGAGCGGCGCATCGCCTCGCTCATCGCCGAGGCCGCGCCGCTCGCCGGCAGCGTGCTCTCCGACCTCATCCGCGAAGAGGTCGTGATGGGCACCCAGGCGCTGTTCATCGACGACCACAAGTGCGTGCGCTGCGGCAACTGCATCGCCGCCTGCGAGGGGGTGCACGTCGACGGCCAGGCGCGCCTGTCGCTGACCGGCATCAAGTTCTACAACCTTCTCGCTCCCAACTCCTGCTGGCAGTGCGAGAACCCGCTGTGCATGACCGACTGCCCGCCGGACGCCATCGCCCGCGATCCGCACGGCGAGGTCTACATCAAGAGCAACTGCATCGGCTGCGGCAACTGCGAGCGCAACTGCCCTTACGACAACATCTTCATGGTCCATCCCAAGGCCGAGCGCACGCTCTTCGATTGGGTAAAGGGGCTTCTCGGCTTCGACGGCGCCGGCGCGGAGGCCAAGGTGGACGCCGGCCGCACGGTGGCCGTGAAGTGCGACCTTTGCCGGGAGATCCACGGCGGTCCGGCCTGCGTGCGAAGCTGCCCCACGGGAGCGGCGCTGCGGCTGGAGCCGGAGCAGTACCAGGCGCGCCTCGACGAGTTGCTGGCGCGGAGCCGGGGGCTCTGATGCTGCTGCGCACGGCGGAGAGCGCGCGCTGGCGACGGCGGGCCTTCTGGCTCTTCCTGCTGCTCGTGGGCACCTACGTCTACTACGACCGCCGCACCGTCTTCACCCACGGCGGCTCGCGCGGGGGCATCGCCTACGGCGCCCTGGGCACCCTGGCGATCCTCATCCTCCTCTACTTCGGAGTGCGCAAGCGGTCGTACCGCAGCACCTGGGGGACGCTCGAAGGGTGGCTCCAGTGCCACATCTACCTGGGGCTGCTGTCGGCGGTGCTCATCCTTTTCCATACCGGCTTCCGCTTCCACGACAAGGTGGCCCTCGCGGCCTTCCTCGTCCTTCTGGCGGTGGTGGCGAGCGGCTTCTGGGGGGCCGTGGTGTACACCGGCGTTCCCCGCCGGCTCACCGAGGTGGAGGGCGACCTGGAACCGGCGGCCATGGCCGAGCAGCTCGAGCAGATCGGCCGCGCCATGGCACGGCTCGCCAATGGGCACTCGGCGTCGTTCCAGAAGGTCTGCGCGGCGCTGCTTGCCGAGATGGTGCCGGAGCGGCTCGCCGGCTGGAAGCTCCTCTTCGGCGGTGTGGTCCGGAAAGGGCGTGACGCGGCGACACCCTGGGCGGCCGAGCTGGCCCGGGTGCCGGCCGCCGAGCAGGACGAGCTGCGGCAGCTCCTCGTCCTCGCCCGCCAGCGCCGGGAGCTGCACCAGCGGCTGCTCGTCCAGCAGCGCTACCGCAACCAGCTCGAAGTCTGGCTCTATCTCCACCTGCCGCTCTCCCTCGCCCTGATGGCCCTGGTGGCGGCGCACCTGATCGCGGTGTTCTTCTTCTCGAAGGTGCTGCGATGAGCAGGCTCGGCATCGCCACGCCCGCTTCGGAAAGGCCGCCTCTACTACGACGTCGTCCACTCACTGAAGATCGAGCGGATCAGGTTCTCGTCCACGTAAAAATTCGTACTTCGCAAGCGAGTCAGAACTTCAGGGACATCGATCAGTCCTCGTTCGGCTGCCGTGCGAAGAATACCCAGCGTACCGGTCACTCGCAGACTCCTGCGGCGGGCCTCGGCTCGCCCCGAAAATTCGTCAATCAGGAGCAGATCCGCTCCCAGGAATTGTGCGAGCGCAATCGCTTCTCTTTCGCCGAGATCGAGCTCGTCGGTAACGAGATCGATCTGGTTGGCGAGAACCGCCTGAACGCGAAGCCAGGAAGGAGGCTTGGAGATCCAATCCTTCACGGCTTGAGGCGCCTTGCGGGCAGTCAATTCTCCAAGAACGGCCTCTGGGAGGATCACCTGGCCGTAGAAGCGATTCAGCAGCTCCGTCTGCTCCAGAAGAATCAGATAATGGAGTGGCCCGCTGTCCGCGACGACGATCATCGGCCAGAAAGGATTCCGAGACTCCGATGAGCGCCGAGATCGTCCTCAAGATCGGCTTGCGTGTAGTGAAGGGGAACCTTGTGCTCCTTCAACAGGGCGTGGACCTCGAACCGCGTCTCCAAGCCGAGGAGGCGTCTCACTTGCGTCTCGGTCAAGGCCCCCGTGCGGTAGCCCTCCACCGCGACGGTCTCCAGGGCGTGGCGGGACACGTTCGCCCAGCGGCGCTGGAGGGATTCGGAGATGTCTTCCGGCAGGCTGAGGGTGACTTCCATAGCGCGAAACTCCATGATCGACTTGATTCTAGACTACATCAGAATTGGATAAGACCTGCCGGGACGGGGATCTAGAACGCCATGCCCTTCGTCGTCGAGCGTCCCGCCGAGTCCCAAATCCCCGCCAGCCAGGTGGAGGGGGATGAGCTGCTCATCGGCCGCGGTACCAATGCCGGCCTGCGGCTCGACGATTCCGCCGTAGCCCTGGAGCATGCCCGCATCGAGCGCTCGGGAGACGGCTACAGGTTGCAGGATCTGGGGAGCGACACCGGCACCTACCTGAACGGCAGGCCGGTGGGGAGCGCCGCCTACCTGAAGGACGGGGACCTCCTCGGCTTCGGCGGCACGCAAGCGCAGGTGCGGTGGCGCTCGCCCGCGGACCCGCTGACCCTGGAGGTGCAGCCTGTTCTGGCTGCCGTCGCGGCGGCGGGGCCGGCCGCCGTCAAGGTTCCTCGGGTGGACTATCTGCGGGCCTACGCGCTGCGCCGGCCGTTCCTCACCAAGGGCCTGCTCGCCGTCCTCCTCACCCTGGCGGCGGCCGGCGGCCTCGCCGCCCTCCCCCGGCTCGGGCTCTGGGAGGCGTTCCAGCCCGGCCCGGTGAGCGCGGCCCATCAGCTCCAGCAGGTGAAGTGCGCCGGCTGCCACACCCCGTGGAAGGGTCCCACCTCGGTGAGCTGCGGCAGCGCCGGCTGCCATCCTCGCCTCGACCATCAGGCGCGTCAGGCGTTCACTCCAGCCTGCGCGGACTGCCATTTCGAGCACCGGGGCCAGGCGAGCCTCACCCGGGTCACCAACGCGAGCTGCGTCACCTGCCATGGCGACCTGAAGGTGAAGAGTGGCGAGCCGGCATTCGCCCGCCACGTCACCGCCTTCCCGGAGGGACACGCGGATTTCTCCCTGACGATGCCGGGGGGAGGCAGGCTGCCCGTGAAGGAGGCCGTGGCGCGACAGGTGGATTCCGGAACCGTGCGGCTGAACCACGCCCTCCACCTGAAGCCGGGACTGCTCAGCCCGGAGGGGCGCGTGACCCTCGTCTGCCGGGACTGCCACCAGCCGGGGCCTGGGCCGACCGGGATGACGCTGGTGACTTTCGCGAGTCACTGCGACCGTTGCCACCGGCTGGCCTTCGATCCGGCGCTGCCGGACGCGGAGGCGCCCCACGCCGAGCCGCGCGAAGTGCACAGCGCGCTGCTGGCGGCCTACTCGGTGAAAGAGGGGCAGATGGGATCGTTTCGCGAGCGACGACGGATCATCGTCCGTAACCCGGGAGCGGAGATGGGCCTCAACTTGAGCGTCCGGGTTCAGGCCCAGGTGGAGGAAGCCGAGAACCACCTCTACCGCACCGCCTGCCTCAAGTGCCACGAGATGAACCTGGACGCCCGCCCCTTCCCTGTGGTGGCGCGGGCCGGTCCCCCGGGCGAGTGGCTGCCTTTCTCACGTTTCACTCACGGCGACCACGTGAAGCTCCCGGGGATGACCTGCGAGGCCTGCCACGGCCGGGCGGCGGCCAGCACGGCGACGGCGGACCTGCTCCTGCCGGGGATCGAAGCCTGCGGTGGTTGCCACGGCGGCCAGGGCCGGCCCCCCGGGAACGCAGCCGTGAAGGCGGGTGCCAGGAACTGCCTCGGCTGCCACACCTACCATCCCGCGAAGGGGAAGATTTGATGCGCCGGACGGCGGTCGTTCTCGCGATACTGGCCGGGATCGCCGTGACCGTTCCCGCCGAGGCCGTCCGGAGGCCGCACCCTCCGCCTCCACCACCCTCTCCCGGCGATCCGGGCGATCCGGGTCCCAGCCCGGCTTCGGCGTGCGGCGGTCTCGACGCCACCGAGGTGACCGCCCTGCTCCAGAACGCCGCCGCGGCCGTCGACTTTTCCACCCTGGCGATCGCCGTGGTAGATCGGCCGGGCAACGTCATCGGGCTCTGGCTCAAGGGGAGCCCGACACCGGCGCAGCAGGACGAGGCGGCGGGCCTGGCCCGCACGGGCGCTTTCTTCAGCAACGACCAGGCGCCCCTCTCGTCGCGCACCGTGCGCTTCGTCAGCGGTCTGCATTTTCCGCCTGGTATCGCCCGCACCGGCAACGCCGCCCTCTACGGCATTGAGAACACCAACCGTGGCTGCGACCTCAACGTCACCTTCAACGGCGGCAAGTTCCTGCCGCGGGCCACCTCCCTCGCCGGCGGTGCCTGTAACGCCTTCGACTCCTCCGGCTGCGGCACCGGCCCGGTGACTGGCAAGGTGGTGGATCTCTCGGGGACGCCGAAGGACACCAACCCGTCGGCGGTGAACCCGGGCGGGGTGCCGATCTTCCGCAAAAGCGCCCTGGTGGGTGGCATCGGGGTGGCGGGAGTGCCGGTGGGCAAGCTCGCCGCCGCCGAGTTCGCCGCCTTCTCGGCGGTTCTTTCCGTCAGCGGCTTGGCGCCGCTCCCGCTGCCTCTACCGGAGCCGGGCGTGGTGTTCATCGACGGCATCCGTGTCCCCTTCGTGCGCCAGGCCCAGCGGCCGGCCGGCGTCGGCCCGGGGTTTGCCAACGGCGTCTTTACCGTCTCCCCGGGGGGCGGCCAGTGCGCGCCGGACGACTACCTGGTGGGCCCCATGACGGGAACGAAGCTCTCGCTCTCCGAGGTACAGAGGATCGTCCAGCAGGCGGTCGACGCCGCGAGCCGCACCCGCGCCGTGATCCGCCTGCCGATTGGCCAGCGCACCCGCATGGTCATCGCCGTGGGCGACGTGGACGGCAAGATCCTGGCGATCTACCGCATGCCGGACGCGACGGTCTTCTCCGTCGACGTCGCGGTGGCCAAGGCCCGCAACGTCGCCTGGTTCAGCGGCCCGGGAGCGGGCGACGTCCCTGAGGTGCCGGCCGGCACGGCGATCACCAACCGCACCCTCTCCTTCGGCGCGCAGCCGCTTTACCCGGCGGGCATCGACGGCAGCGGCCCGGGCCCATTCTTCGACCTCTTCAAGACCGACACCCTCAATCCTTGCTCGCAGGGCTCGGAGCCTCCGGGGCCGAACCAGAACGGCATCGTCTTCTTCCCCGGCAGCCTTCCTCTCTACAAGGGGAACCTGCTGGCAGGGGGCCTTGGCGTGAGCGGCGACGGCGTCGAGCAGGACGACTACGTGACCTACCTCGGCGCCCAGGGCTTCCTGCCGCCGCGAAACCTCGACGCGGACAACTTCTTCGTGAAGGGCGTGCGGCTGCCGTTCCTGAAGTTCCCGAGGAACCCGGAGCAATGAGATTGGCGCTCCCAACTTGCTGGCTGGAGCGAGGCGCTAACGTTGCCTCAGACTTCTCCCGCCCGAAACCCTCACCCCCTAGCCCCCTCTCCCGCCCCGGGAGAGGGGGAAGGCATGCGAGGCCGTTTCGCATTGCCCTCCCTCTTCTCCCGGTGAGGGGGGTGTGGAGGGGGCGGGAGAAGAGGGCCGGGGTGATGAGGGTCTTGGGTGGGGGCAAGCCGCCTTTGTCGCGCAGGCTGTTTGGATCGGCACTTCTCCTTATCTCTTTGGGGACCGGATTTCCCCTCGCCGCCGAGGATCTCCACCTCACCCTCAACCACGACCAGCCTCTCCTCACCCGCACCCCCGCCCTCGCCGTCGCCGGCACCACGGACGCCCCGGCGGGCTCGAAGGTGGAGGTGAAGATCGGCCCGGCGACCCACGAAGCCCTGGTGACGGAAGGGGGGAACTGGCGGCTGGACTGGCCCGAGCCCCTGGCGGGCGGCCAGTACACGGTGACCGTCAAGGTGACCGACGCCGCGGGGCGCTCGGCGGTCACGGACCAGCCGCTCATCGTGCAGCTTCCAGGCCGGCTCGCTCGCGGGCCACTGCTGCCCGTGGGCCAAGATTACGACTCGCCCACGGAGTCCGCGGCCGGAGACTTCCAGGAGTACACCGACCGCTGGCGGATCATGCCGCCGCCTTACGAGATCAACGAAAAGAGCCGGGGACCGCTGGACCCGTACCATCAGAACCGCCTCAAGGGGGACGTCCCGTGGCGGGGGACGGACGTCTTCCTGAACGTCTCCGCCGTTTCCGACACCCTGGTCGAGCTGCGGCAGCTCCCGACGCCCTCGGGGGTGAGCGCCGACCGGCCGGGGAGCTTCGGCGTCTTCGGGCGCGACGGCCAGGCTTTCGGCTTCCAGCAAATCGCCCTCTCGGCCGACCTGTTCAAGGGCGACACGGCCTTCAAGCCCATCGCGTGGCGGGTGAAGGGGACCGTGGTGGCCAACCTCAACGCCCTGAAGGTGGCGGAGAACGCCGTGGTGCGGCCGGACGTGCGCGACGGCACGAGCCGGGTCCGCGGCTTCCTCGCCCTCCAGGAGCTGTTTGGGGAGTGGAAGCTCCGGGACCTCTCGGCCAACTTCGACTTCGTCTCCGTACGGGCCGGCATCCAGCCGTTCAGCAGCGACTTCCGCGGCTTCGTCTTCACCGACACCAACTTCGGCGTGCGCCTCTTCGGCAACTACGAGTCGAACCGCGACCAGTACAACCTCGCCGTCTTCGACCGCCTGGAGAAGGACACCAACAGCGGCCTCAACACCCTCGACCGGCGCCACCAGCAGGTAGCCGTGGCGAACTTCTACCGGCAGGACTTCCTCACGCCCGGCTACACGGCCCAGGCTTCCATCCACTACCTTCGCGACGAGGCGACGTTCTCGTTCGACAAGAACGGCTTCCTCGCCCGGCCCGATCCCGTGGGCTCGGCCCAGCCGCACGAGATCGAGGCCCTGTACTTCGGGGTGACGGGCTCCGGGCACGTCGGAAGGATCAACGTCGAGGACGCCCTCTACTTCGTCACCGGGCGCGACAGCCTCAACCCCATCGCCGGCCCCGCCCGCCTGTTGAGCGACGACGGCGACCGGGTGACCATTCGCGCCTTCATGGGCGCCCTCGAGCTGTCGGTCGACCGCGACTGGTACCGGCCGAAGCTCGCGTACTTCTACGCCTCGGGGGACCGCGACCCGCTGGACCGCAAGGCCTCCGGCTTCGACTCGATCTTCGACAACCCCGCCTTCGCGGGCGGCGGCTTCAGCTTCTGGAACCGCATGGGAATCCGCCTCGCCGGCTCCGGCGTCGCCCTGGTCAACCGCGGCAGCCTGCTGCCCGACCTGCGCAGCAGCAAGGAGGAAGGGCAGCCGAACTTCGTGAACCCGGGGCTCCACCTCGCGAGCGCCGCCGTGGACCTCGACCTCACGCCGAAGCTGCGGGCGGCGCTGACGGCCAACTACCTGCGCTTCGACCGAACGCAGAGGCTGGAGCTGGTGCTCTTCCAGTCGCCGATCCACCGCGAGATCGGCTGGGACCTCTCGGCGGGAGTTCGCTATCGCCCCTACCTGAACCAGAACGTGGTGGTGGTGGGCGGCCTCGCCGCGCTCCTGCCGGGCAGGGGGTTCGAGGACATCTACGAAAAAAACCAGCCGCTCTTCGCGGCCTTCACGGACCTGGTCCTGACGTTCTGAGGAGAGAGAGTGTCTTTCCTGTCTTTTCTTAGGCTAACCACTCCCTCTTCTCCCGGCGGGCGGGGGGGAGGCCGGGAGAAGAGGGCCGGGGTGATGAGGGTCTTCGGCGTCGCGGCGATGACTGCAACCATAGCGATTGGCGTCGTCTTAGCCAATGCCCAGACGCCCGACTCGCCGGCCGCGATCAGCCTCCAGCGCCAGAGAACCCCCCAGGCGAAGGCGGACGTCCTCTCCTACGGCTGCCTCTCCTGCCACGCCGGGATCGAGCCGATCCACCCGACGCAGACGGTGCGGATCGGTTGCACGGAGTGCCACGGCGGCGACGCCGTCGCCGTCCGCCCTGAGGGCGCGGCCCCCGGCAGCGAACCCTACGAGGAGACGAAGCGCCGGGCGCACGTCCAGCCCCTGCACCCGGAGCGCTGGCCCTCCTCCGCCAACCCCGAGCGCACTTACACGCGGCTGCTCGAGGAGTCCCCGGAGTTCGTCCGCTTTATCAACCCGGGCGACCTGCGGGTGGCTCAGGAGACCTGCGGCCCCTGTCATCAGAGCCAAGTCAACCGGGTGCTCAAGAGCCCAATGACCACGTCCTCCATCTTCTTTGCTGCTGCGGCCTACGCCAACGGCATCCTCCCTCAGAAGATCACCTTCCTGGGCGAGAGCTACAGCCCCGGAGGAAAACCGGGCAAGGTCCAGCCCGTGACGCCGCTCACCGTGGAGCAGCTCGCGCGGGGCGCCCTGCCTCTTCTGTACCCCCTGCCGCGCTGGGAGATCACCCAGCCGGGCGAGTACTTCCGGGCCTTCGAGCGCGGCGGCATCCTCCAGCCGTCCTCCTTCCCGGACATTGGCAACCCCAGTCCGCTGGACGAGGCCGGCAAGCCGGACATCCGGCTCTCCAACCGCGGCCCGGGGACGGGCCTGCGCATCAGCCCGGCGCTCATCAACCTGCACAAGACGCGGCTGAACGATCCCCACCTCTCCTTCCTGGGGACCAACGATCATCCGGGCGACTACCGCTCCAGCGGCTGCACGGCGTGCCACGTGGTCTACGCCAACGATCGCGATCCAGCGAATTCCGGCCCGTGGGCCGCCTTCGGCAACCTGGGCAGGAGCGCCACGGCCGACGCGACGATCCCGCGCACCGAGCCCGGACACCCCGTGCGCCACAGCTTCACTCGCGCCGTACCCACCAGTCAGTGCATGTCCTGCCACATGCATCAGCCGAACTCGTTCGTCAACACCTATCTTGGCTACACCATGTGGGACTACGAAACCGACGGCGAAGCGCTGTGGCCCAAGCAGCAGCGCTACCCCACGGCAGCCGAGAAGCGGGCGAGCCTCGACCGCAACCCCGAGGGGGCGGCCGTGCGCGGCCTGTGGACGGAGCCCGAGTTCCTGGCCAAGCTCTCCGAGCTCAACTCGACCCTCAAGCACACCCAGTTCGCCGACTACCACGGCCACGGCTGGGTCTTCCGCGCCGTCTACAAGCAGGACCGCAAGGGCAATCTGCTCGACGCCGAGGACCGGGTCGTTCCCTTCGACGATCCGGACCGCTTCAAGAGGGCCGTCCACTTGAAGGACGTCCACCTGGAGAGGGGGATGCACTGCTCGGACTGCCACTTCTCGCAGGACGCCCACGGCGACGGTCTGATCCACGGCGAGTATGGCGACGCCCTGGAGATTGGCTGCGAGGACTGCCATGGCACCGCCCGGGCACGGGCCAGCCTGAAGACCTCCGGCCCGGCGGCCCCCCCCGGCGGCACCGACCTGTCGCTCGGCACCACGCCGGCCGGCCGGCGGCGGTTCGTCTGGCGCGACGGCCGGCTCTGGCAGCGCTCGATGCTCGACGCCGGCAAGGAGTGGGAGGTGGTGCAGGTCCTGGACTCGATCACCCCGGGCAACCCGCATTACAACGAGAAGAGCCGCCTCGCCAAGACCCTGCGGAAGGACGGTACAACCTGGGGGAACGTGCCTGACGCCGACGCCTCCCTCGCCCACGCCGATTCGCGGATGACCTGCTACACCTGCCACTCCGCCTGGGCCACGTCCTGCTCTGGCTGCCACCTGCCGCAGGAGGCGAACGTCAAGTCCGGCATCAACCACTTCGAGGGCGGCGAGAGCCGCAACTACGCCTCCTACAACCCGCAGGTGATCCGCACCGACGCCTACATGCTGGGCATCAACGGCAAGGTGAAGGGGAACCGCATCGCGCCGGTGCGCTCCTCCTCGGCGCTCGTCCTCACCTCCACCAACGCCAGCCGCCAGCGCTTCTACGTCCAGCAGCCGCCCATCTCGGCTCCCGGGTTCAGCAGTCAGGCCTTCAACCCCCACGTGCCCCACACCGTGCGGGCGCGGGAGACCAAGACCTGCACCGACTGCCACGTCTCCGCCGCCGGCGACAACAACGCCTGGATGGCGCAGCTCCTCACCCAGGGCACCAACTTCGTGAACTTCGTGGGCCGCTTCGCCTGGGTGGGCGAGGGGCGGGAGGGCATGGAGGCCGTGGCCGTCACCGAGGCGGACGAGCCGCAGGCCGTGATCGGCAGCTACCTCCACCGCCTTGCTTATCCCGACTTCTACCAGGCCCACCAGGCGCGCAAGCTGGAGCTGCCCGAGGCGCATCATCATCACGGCGACGTCGAAAGCCTTCAGCTCCGGGGCGAGTACCTCTATACCGCTCAAGGCAAGGGCGGATTCGAGGTCTACGACGTGGCCAACCTCGACAACAAGGACTTCTCCGAGCGGGTGGTCACCGCGCCCGTCTCCCCGCTCGGGCAGAGGACCTACGTGCGCACCCATGACGCCTCCGGAGTCGCCCTGCCCACCACCATGCCGGTGGCAAGGCGCAAGGGGAACCCGGCGAACCTGGAGCAGCCGCTCCACCCGATCTACGACTACGCCTTCGTCTCCGACCGCGAGGAGGGGCTGATCGCGGTGAACGTGACGACGCTGACCGATGGCGACCCGGCGAACAACTTCCTGAAGCGCGCCCTCACCTTCAATCCCGGCGGCGTCCTCACCGGCGCCGCGGGGCTGACCGTGGCCGGCACCTCGATCTACGTGGTGACCCGGGACGAGCTGGTGGTGGTGGACGCCGCGGAGCCCCTGAAGCCGCGCATCGCGGCGCGGCTCAAGGGGTTCCGGCAACCGGCGGCGGTCGCCGTCCAGCTCCGCTACGCCTTCGTGGCGGACGGGGACGGCTTGGCGGTGGTGGACGTGACCGACCCCGAAGCGCCCCGTCTCGCCGGCCGGGCCGGCGGCTTCGAGGGACGCAGCGTCTACGTCGCCCGCACCTGGGCCTACGTGGCGGCGGGAGAGAAGGGGATCGCTCTCGTGGACGTCGAGCGCCCCGAGGCGCCGAAGCTCGACCGGCTGTGGAACGCGGACGGACGTCTGAAGGACGTTCGCGACGTCAAAGTGGCATCCACCAACGCCAGCCTTTTCGCCTACGTCGCCAACGGCGAGGGCGGGCTCGCCGTCGCGCAGCTCACCTCGCCCGAAACCGTGCCGGGCTACCTCGGCTTCTCGCCCCGCCCGGAGCCGCGCCTCATCGCCACCCGCCGCACCCGGGGGCCGGCCGTGGCTCTCTCGAAGGGGCTGGACCGCGACCGGGCGGCGGACGAGAGCGGCAACCAGGTGAGCGTCTTCAACCGCCTCGGCGCGCGTCCCTTCAACGCTGAGGAGATGCGCCGGCTCTACCTGCGGAGCGGGCGACTCTACACCGTCACCGATGAGCCCCCGGGCGCTCCGGAGATCCGGCCATGAAGGGGACGCAAAAACTCGCCGGAGGGCTCCTTACGGTCTTCGCCCTGGCGGCCACCGCGGCGGGCCAGCCGCCGGTCGAGCCACCCGCGCCCCCGCCGGCGCCGCAGGCCGGCAGCTACATGGGACCCGCCTCCTGCGCTTCCAGCAACTGCCACGGCGCCGTACGGCCCCGGCGGGTTTTCGACGTGCTGCAGAACGAGCACTTCACCTGGCTCAAGGGCGGCGACCGTCACTACACGGCGTGGCGGGTGCTGTTCAACGACCGCTCGCGCGTCATCGCCCGCAACCTGGACCTCCCCGTGCCAGCCCCCGAGAGCCCGGCGTGCCTCGGCTGCCACGGCTTCGCGGTGGCGAAGGAGAAGCAGACCGTGTCGCTGGAGATCGAGGACGGCATCTCCTGCGAGGCTTGCCACGGACCGGCGGGCGGCTGGATCCGCGAGCACAGCGCCGAGGGCTGGAGCCATCAGCAGTCTGTAACGGCGGGGATGACCGATCTGCGGGATCTGGAGGCGCGCTCCCGTCTCTGCCTCTCCTGCCACCTCGGAGCGCCGGGTCAGACCGTGGATCACGAGCTGATCGCCGCCGGCCATCCTCTGCTGAGCTTCGAGCTGGACAACTACACCGAGGACATGCCCGCCCACTGGATGCCCTTCCGCGACAAGCAGCGCAAGGAGGGGCTGCGGGACACCCACGGCGTCCGCGCCTGGGCGGTGGGGCAGGCGGCGAGCTTCCGCGCCGGGCTCGACCAGCTCGCCCGTCGCGCCCGCTCGCCGCGCTGGCCCGAGTTCTCCGAGATGAGCTGCGACTCCTGCCACCACTCGCTCACCGAGCAGCGCTGGAAGACTCTGAGCAATCCCGAGCGCCCCGGGCTGCCGCGCTGGAGCCCGGCCCGCTGGGCCGTCCTGCGCCATCTCGTGACCGCCGTCGCGCCCGACGCCCGCGACTCCCTGGACGCCGGCGTGGCCCAGCTCACGCACCAGACGGCCCGCTTCGGGAATCCTCCCGCCGAGGTCGCCGAGACCGCCGAGCGGATCAGCCGCGCCCTCGGCGACGTCGCCTCCCGGCTGGACCGGGCCGCGTGGGACGACGCCGAGGTCAAGAGCCTGTTGATCGCCATCGCCGGGGACGACGGCGCCTTCGCGGTGGCCGACCCCGCCGCCGCCGAGCAGGCCTTTCTGGCCTTCAACAGCCTGGTCGCGCGGCTTCAGGCGAGGAACCCGCGGCGGGTCCGCGCCGGTCTCGCCAGCACCCTGGAGACGATGAAAAAAGAGCTCGACGACCCCTATACCTGGAACCCGGTCCGCTTCAAGAGCCAGCTCGCCCAGCTTCGCAAGCAGGCGCAAGGAGTCCCATGAGACGAAAAAGATTCAGGCCCATCCTCCTGCTCCTCGCCGCCGCCCTGATGGTTCCCGTTTTCGCTGCGGCTGCCGCGGCTGCCGCCACGACCGAGCGCAGCACCGCCGTGGCCGAGGTGGCCTTCACCTACGGCGTGCGCGCCTACAACCACGGCGACTTCGCCGAAGCCGCGCGCCTCTTCCGCGAGGCCCTGGAGGCCGATCCGGGCTATCCGGACGCCCGCGCCTGGCTCGACCTCGCCGAGCGCCGGCAGCGCGAGGGCGCGGCGGCCGTCACCGCTCCCGGCTTCGCGGGTCTCCTGCCGCTACGCGACCAGCCGCCGTTCGATCTCCGGCTCGGCGCCGCGTACGGCACCGATTCGAACCCGGCGGAGCTGCCGGACAACGTCATCGCCTCCGGCGTCCCGAACGGCAACCTGCGCGGCGAGGTGGACGACAAGGTCGCGGATCTCGACCTGCGGGCCGGCGTCTACCCCTTCTACGGCAAGAGCGGCTGGAGCCTTGGGCTCACCGGCCAGGCCAAGGACGCCCGCTTTTCCGATCTGGACTTCCTCGACGAGCGCCAGTGGAGCGCCGCCGCCCATCTCGCCTGGGGTTCCGACCCTCTGGGCTACCTGACCGGCCCCCTGGGCTACACCCGCGTGCCCTTCGGCGCAACCCGCGTCTCCTTCCTTCTCCAGGCGGGCCGGACGGACACACGGCTGAACGGCGATCCTCTGGTGACGGCGGACGAGGCGGCGCTCACGATGGTCCTGCGGGAGACGGCCGCCACCGCCACCCAGGTCGAGCTGGACGGCCAGCGGCGGGATTATCTCGACGGCCTGGCCAAGGCCGATTACCGGTCCGTGGGAGTGAGCCAGCTCTTTTTCCTGGGCCAGCGCAACCGGTATCTGCGCCTCGGCGCGCTTCACGGCGAGGAGACGGACGGGCTGGAGGGGGACACGACCTCCGACGGCGGCACGGCCGAGCTGGCTCTGCCCCTGAGCGACCGGTGGACTCTTCAGCTCGCCGCCACCCGCACCCGCGACAAGATCGACCGGCCCACGAAGAGCTTCGCCGATACCACCAGCCGTGTTGCCGGAACCCTCACTTGGCAACTGTGCCGGCATTTCTACGTGACCGGCCGGGGAAGCTGGGCCAAGCGGGATTCGGACCTCGTTCCGGCCAACTTCACCGCCCTCGATTTCCGTGACTACCAGCGCACGACCGCGTCCCTGGGCATCACCTGGCTCTGGTAAGGGGAACTGACGATGAAACCGAGACTTTGCGTTTTCCTTCTTGCCCTCTTCCCTCTGGCCGGTCCTGCTCTCGCCGACGGCGTGGGCGAGGTGGTGCTGGCGCGCAACTCCGTGCTGGGCACGCTGCACAGCGGCCCCACCAAGGCCCTCGCCGTGGGCGACGGCCTGGCCCTCGGCCTGCGCGTCGAGACCGGCGCCGACTCCGCGGCCAAGATGACCTTCGATCCCAGCGGCTCCCTCACCCTAGGCTCCCGTGCCAAGGTGACCCTCGACGCCGCCCGCGTGGACAGCGTGACCGGCCGCTCCGAGTCCGCCCTGTCCGTCCTCGGCGGTGCGGTTCGTCTCGCCCTCGGCAAGCTGTTCAAGGGCGAGGTCGCCATCGACACTCCGACGGCCGTGGTCGGGGTCAAGGGGACCGACCTGCGGGTGGAGGTGGACGAGCCGACCGGCGCGACCGTGGTCACCGTCACGGAAGGCGTCGTGACCGTCCGTTCCAAGGCCGGCGGCGAGGTGACCGTGCGGGCCGGCCAGCGTACCATCGTCGTCCAGGGCCGGGCGCCCGAGCTGCCGAGCCCGGTCGATCCAGGCTCCGGCGCGCTCTCCGCCTCGGCGGGCGGGCCGGCCTTCACGCTCCCGCAGGGGGCCTTCCCGGAGCCGCCGCTCGTCGGACTTGGGGGGCAGATCGCCGTCAGGCCGATCGATCGCGGGGGGTTCATACCCTGAGCGTTCTTTCATCATGAGGACCGTTCTCACCATCGCCCTGGCCGCGGCGCTGGTCGCCATCCTCCCGTATTTCGGCGGCTGGCTCCGCACCCCGGAGGAGCTCGCGACGGACCTGATGATGCGGGCGCGGGGCAAGCTGCCGCCCGATCACCGGGTCGTCGTCTGCGCCGTGGACGCCGCGAGCCTGAGCCGGTTCGGCGCCTGGCCCTGGCGCCGCACCCGCGTCGCGGAGCTCATCGACCGCCTGAAGGCGGATGGCGCCAAGGTCATCGCGATGGACGTGGTCTTCTCCACTCCCTCTCCTCACGACGCCGACTACGACCTCTCCGCGGACGACGGCGTCCTTGCAGCGTCGCTCGCGAAGGCGGGCAACGTCGTCCCCGGCTACTACTTCCGTCGCGAGCGCATCGCGCTCAACGTCGAGACCCTGGAAAGGGCGGGTTACAACGAGGTGGAGACGCGGCGACCGCTGCACGTTCCGGTCCGGCCGGGCGTCGAGGCGAACCTGCCGCTCTTCGCGAACGCGGCGATCGATCAAGGCTTCTTCAGCCACGAGCGGGAGAGCGGAGTGCTGCGCCATTACACCCTGGTCACCCGCTACGGCGAGGACTACTATCCGCCGCTGGCCCTGCGGGCGACCGAGGTTTTTCTCGGCGGGGGACTCGCCCTGGCCTCCCGGTCCGGCGTGGCGGAGGTGAAGCTGGCGGGCCGTCCCGTCCTCGCGGACGAGCGGGGAGGCCTCTGGGTCAACTACCGCGGCCCGGCCAGGACCTTCGACACGATTCCGGCGGGCGACGTCCTGGCCGGGCGGACGCCCGCCGGCTCCTTCCGCGGCCGGCTGGTGTTCATCGGCGTCACCGAGACCGGGGTGGGCGACGTCCAGTCGTCCCCGTTCGGTTCCGAGATGGCTGGCGTCGAGGTGCACGCCAACGTCGCGGACAATCTACTGAACCAACGCTACATCCAGGATACCGGGCTCCTGGCCGCCGTCTCGCTTCTCGCGCTGGTCCTCCTGGCCCTGGCCGTGGCGCTCCTGGTGCTGCGCACCGCCAGCCATCGCCTGGGGGCGGTGGCTGCGGCCGGGCTGGTGATCGCCTGGCCCCTGCTGGCCTATGCGGCTTTCGCCTTCGGCAGCCGTCATCTCCAGGTGGTCTCGCCGGTGCTCGCGGGAGTGCTCTCGCTGGTGCTCGCGCTCCGGGTTCGCGTCGCCGCCGAAGAGGAGAGGGCGCAGCACATCCGCCAGACCTTCGAGCACTACGTTTCCGGCGGAGTGGTGGAGGAGATGCTGCGCCACCCCGAGAGGGTGAAGCTGGGCGGCGAGCGGCGGGACCTGACCGTCCTCTTCTCGGACATCCGCGGTTTCACCTCGATCTCCGAGACCCTCGACCCGGAAGCCCTGGTGCGGCTGCTCAACGAGTTCTTCACGCCCATGACCCGCCTCGTGCTGGAGAACGGCGGCACGCTCGACAAATACATGGGCGATGCCCTCATGGCCTTCTTCGGCGCCCCCGTCGCCCATCCCGACCACGCCGCCCGCGCCTGCCACGCCACGCTCGCCATGCGGGCCGAGCTGGTGCGCCTGAACGAGGGGTGGCACCGGGACGGCAAGCTGCCGCCGCACCTCACCCTGGGAATCGGCATCGGCCTCAACAGCGGCGAGATGTCGGTGGGCAACGTCGGCTCCGAGACTGTCTTCGGCTACACGGTGATCGGCGACAACGTGAACCTGGGCTCGCGCATCGAGGGGCTCAACAAGGACTACGGCTCCCACATCCTGGTCTCCGAGTTCACCGCCCGGGCGGCGGCGGACGTCTTCCTCTTCCGCGAGCTGGACAGCGTGAGGGTGAAGGGCAAGCTGAAGCCGGTGGGGATCTACGAGCTGCTGGCCGCCACGCCCGCCCCGCCGGACCAGGTCGAGCGCGCCACCCTCTACGCCCAAGGCCTCGCTGCCTATCGATCCCGGGACTTCTCCGCCGCCGAGGCCATTTTCGGAGACCTCGCCGACCGTCTCGACGACGGCCCCGGCAAGATCTTCCGCGAGCGCTGCCATCACTACCAGGAAGATGCGCCACCCGCGGACTGGGATGGGGTGGAGGTGCGGAAGACGAAGTAGGGCGGCGGGACTAATATTACCTAATATTAGGCAGGGTCGATTTGGGGCTGCTGGACGGGCCGACTAATATTAGCTAATATTAGACCGATGACCGGAGAGGAGATCATGCTGGCCCGGCGGCGGCGAGGCTGGACTCAGAAAGAGCTGGCCCGGCGGGTCGGCCGCTCGCAGACAATAATCTCCCATTTTGAAGCGGGCCGGATGAAACCGGCGCCTTCTGTTCTACGCGAGATCGAGTCGGTGCTGGCTGAAGGCGGGGGCCTGCCGGTGCGGGAAGCGGAGAGGGCCGTCTCTCCGGTATTTTCTCTGCCGGACCTGCCGGCGGTTCCGGAGGGCGGGTCGCTCCCAGTCCGCGGGGATTCCTGGCAACGGCCGGAGCAGTCGGGCGACTTCATGCTGTGCCTTCCCCTGCCCCGGGAGACGATACTCGTCGCGGCGGTCGACGTGGCAGGTCATGGCACCGCCGTCCTGCCGTCGGCTCTCTATCTTCAAGGCTGGCTCCGGGGGTGGACCGGGGGTCTGACCACCCCTCCTCGTCTCCAGAGCCTGGTGGAGGAATTCTGCCGGGAGCTGTCGCGGGTCAAGATCGACGCCGGCGGCTACTTTGCCCTGATCTCCCGCTCTCGCGGCGCCGCCCATGCCGTTTCCTATGAGGCGGTCGCCTACGGCTTTCGTCCGCCTCTCCTGATCCTGGGTCCCCCGTTCCGGACGCCCAAGAGCGCCGACCTGGGGCCGCCCTTGCCGGCGACCGGCGCCGATCTGTCGATTTCGCCCGTCCGGCTGGATCGTCTACCGCCTTGGCGCCTCGTGTTGGCTTCCGACGGCCTGTTGAGCCGGCTGGGAGAGGGCCAGGAAGAACGCGGGCTGCGATTCCTGCAGCAATGGCAAACCGGCCCGGCTCGAGACGAGTTTCCTGAACGCCACCTTGCGACCGGAGTGCCGCTGACCGACGACGAGTCCTTCCTTCTCCTCCAGTGGACTGGCTGGGACATGGACCAGGCCTTCGCCATCGCCGACGACGCAGAGAGGCACCGGCTGCTTCGAACCCTGGGCCAGAAAGTGGAAGATGCCCTGGGCCCGCGGCGCACCGCGGCTTTCCTGCAGGCGGTCGTGGAGGCGATGAGCAATGCGCGGCGGCACGGCGGCGAAGGGATCGTCACCGTCCGCTTCCGGGAGGAGCCGGAATGCTGGCGCGTGGAAGTGGAAGACGAGGGGCCGGACAACGTCGGCGAAAAGCAGATCGAGCGCTCGGAGAGCGGTTTCGCCCTCATGCGCCGCGGAGCCCAGGCCGTCGACGTGCGCAAGGGAAGGGAAAGAGGTACGGTCGTCAGCCTGATCCTGGAGAAGCCGCTTCCGGAGGTTGAATCCCGCGCCTGAAGCTTTCTGGAGGGACCGAGTGGAATTCAAAGAGGACGAGCCCTACATCGTGACGCACCCGGCGGCAGGCCGCGCCGTGGTCCACTTCGCCCCGATCTGCGACCACGCTCGGACCCGGCAGCACGAGACCGAGCTCACAGGCCTCGTCGAAATCAGCCAGGCCGTGGCCTGCGACCTTTCCCAGACCACCCAGATCGCGTCGGACTGGCTGCGCTGGCTGGCGAGGCTCCAGGCGAAGGCGCGGGACACCGGAAAGATCTTCGGCCTGGCAGGTATGAAGGAAAACGTCCTGGCCACCGCGGACGTCCTGGGACTTGGCGAAAAGCTCAACAAGGTGGCCACCGTCGCGGACGTGTGGAAGCTATGAAGATCGCGGTCTGGGGAGCCGGGGAGATCGGCAGGGGCGTGGCCTACCGGCTCGTCACCACCGTCTTCACTTCGGAGCTTCACTGGATCAATCGGTCCTACCAAAAGATCGAGCACCGGGTCGTCGATCTCGAGCATGGGCTTGACTTCGCCCCCAGTTGCCGGAGCGTGACCGCCCATTCCGAGGAGAAGGCGGCCCGCGCGCTCGACGGAGCGGGAATCCTCGTGCTGACGCTCGGCGCCGCCGTCAAGGAGGGGCAGAGCCGGGCCGATCTCTACCCGGAAAACCGGAAGCTCTTCGACGAATCGGTGATCCCTGCCCTCGCAGGATTCGGGGGCGTCGTCCTCGTGGTGACCAATCCGGTGGATCTGATGGCGCGGTGGGTGCAGAGGCAGAGCGGCTTCTCGTCCGAGCGGGTGCTCGGCCTCGGCACGGTCGTCGAGACGGCTCGCCTGCGGGCGAGTCTCGGGTCGTATCTCTCGCCGCTCCGTCCGGCGCGCGAGGTGTGGGCCTACGCCGTCGGCACTCACGACGAGCGATTCGTGCCCGTCGCCATGCCCGGCCTGGGCTTCGGCGCCGGCTCCATGCCTGAAGGTGAGATGGACGAAGTCCTCGACAACGCCCGCCGGGAAGTCATCAGTGGCGCCCGGAGAGTGAAGTCCGATCAGCGGTCGACTCTGCATCCGATCGTCGAGGCGGTGGTCAAGGTAGCCGAGTCCATCGCCTTGGACCGGCAGGCTACGCTTACGGTCTCGGTGCTCGATCCGGATTCCCCCGAGGGTCTCTACTACTCCGTGCCCTGTACGGTGGGTAAGGGGGGAGTCGTCCACCGCCATGTGGGTGTGCTCTCCCAGCCCAAGGTGAAAAGCCAGATGGCGTCTTGTTGCGATGGCCTTCGCGACACCCTTCGGAGCGCCGGAGAGGCCTGACGCCACCTGGGATCAGCTCTTGCAGCGGCCTCTACCACAGCCGTTGTCTGCCGCCAGGAACCGGGAAAGTCTTCACTGCGGCGCGAGACTAACCTAAAGGTTGTGAGGAGAAAATGGAAGCTAGAAATCCACCAAATTTAAAAGCCAAAATGGAGGGAAGCCCTCTTTCCCAAATACGATCGATACAAAATGGCTACTTTTCCCTTCTAGAGCAGCACTTCGAATCCTTGTGGCAAGGCTTTAAGGATTCTGGGCTCTCGCCAGTTCGATATCTATCATCGACATCAGGTCAACTCGCTGGATCCGATCTCTTGGTGGAGCGCGCTGGAAAAAGCTGGCATAACCTCGCATATAGAGCGGACGTACTTCTCGATGAAGTCGGTACATTTTGGAGAAAGCATAGCGATCTGCTGATACAAAATGTTAGAGAGCTGGAGGCCCTCTGCATTAACGTCGGCGATCTCAATGGGATGGGCCTATATTATAAGGACGCAGTATTACGATTAGGTTTATATTTTGACAGCACTGTCCTTATAGATCCTTTCTCTGTCATGGAGCGCCGACGAGCAGCTGAGCCTGAGTACTTCACGGGAGCCAATGATGATCCGCAGGTAGCTCTGGCACTTATAAATTATTTGGCAATGAGGTCACTCAAGGATCTGTCGATGGCTGCCACTGAATACCCAATTGCCATTGTGGCGCCTCAACGCGGCATAGAATGGTCCGGGCAAGAATTTGATTTGGCGATGCAGGCAGCAACCAAGAATGCTCTAGGCCTATTCAACGAAGCTCTAGGCAAGCGCGCAGGTACCCCTCACGAACTAGCTTTTAGTGTGTCGGATCTTTCTGAGATTGCGTTGGAAGAGCAGATAATGAGCAATGAAACCCTGCGGTCTACCTTTGGACGCGAGGGGTTATCTCCTGTGGAAGGGCTCGAGCTGGCCTCTCGCGTTTCGAGGAAAAGATATGAAATGTTCTATAAGCTTCCCCAAATTACAGACTCGGTGCGGAAGTTTACGACCGCCTTTGGTACTGTTCAGGGAGTCTTTCTTGCTCTTGAAGGCGCCGATTTCTTAGCCTCTATGTTGGGTTCTGACATGGCAATACCGAGACAATTGTGGAAGGCAAACAAGCATCGACTTAAACGGTCCGAGGATAAAGCTAGAGCTACAGGTGTAAGAGACGAAATTGTAGCGCAAACGGCAATCTTATCTGAGAAATTGGACTGGTTGGCAGTGGCGAAGCTTGAGGATCTATGTGCAGTCCGTGAAGAAGGAGGCTTAGAGACATTGAGGGGGATCTACCGCGCTAGAAGGAGAACGCTCCAACTCGCCGCACCAAATAATCTGGATGCAGCGGTGGCAGAGGTTGTCTCGAGTGTTACGGAGGCAATACGATCAGAGCTGTCGGATATTGATGACTCCTCGAAACGAGGTCGAAGAACGGTATGGGGAACGGTAGGAAAGTTTACTCTATCTGGAGCTCTAGGGATCGCTTCCTTCGCATTTCCGCCGCTAGCAGTTCCCACCCTTGCCGTAGGTTTGTCTTTGCCAGGAGGATCAGCTTCGGATATTTTATTATCTGTGCGCCAGGCCAAGAAAAAGAGGGAAGAGCAACAGAAACGACCTATCGTACATATGTTGGAGATTTGGCAGCGCGCAAAGGATGCAGCAGCAGAAGAAGAGTAGTACAGCTCGAATAAGCAGGCGGACATCCGCGGCTAGAAGGAGGAAGACTAAGATTAGCTGATATTAGTCGAGGGTGATTTGAGCTACCGGATAAGGTCTACTGATATCAACTAATATTAGAGGGACCGCCCATGGCTACCCTCAGCTACCACGAATACCCCACAATCCCGGCTGTGACCCTTGAGAAAGGCGAGGCCATCGGTCTTGGGGGCTGTCGCAGGCCCGGCTGACAAGCCTCAGGCTCGACGCTGAGAAGGGAGCCCTGCGCGCTCGTTTTGACGGTATCGCCAAGCATGCCGCCAGCCGTGCCGGGGCGTTTGCCACCGACCGCCGCCTGACGCTCTTCCACACCTTCCGTTATAGCTGGCGCTGGGGCCGGATCGCCGTCGTCTCAGCGTGGCTTGTTTCCACGACCTGGGCCGCCTTCGAGGCTTGGAAGAAAATCGCGGAATGATACCCCGCCTCGGCAACTTCCACTCGACGCATGTCAAGTTGCCCTAATCGAGCTTGAGGTCTCGAATCTGGGGACTCAGTGGCTGCTCGCGGTCCGGAAAGTCTGGTGCTTCAGGGAAGTTCTCGTGCATGAAGCGCGCGACATCGGCAAGCGTCTGGAGTTGGGGCTTCGGCCGAGGTCTCAACACCACCTCCTCGCCACGCTTTTCAATCTCCACTTCCGACCCCTCGAAGCGAAAGTCCTTGGGCAACCGGACTGCCTGGCTGCCACCATGCTCGAAGAGCTTTGCAGTTCCCATAGATATAGGGTGTAGATACTTCCCGGTTTCGTCAAGAGTCAGAGGCGGCCGGACCCTTCGCAGGATAAAAAGTAGCCTCTTCTAGCGCGGCAGCAGTCGATGCTCCAGCCTAAGCAGTCGTTGCTATGACCTTAGCAGTCGTCGCTATGGCCTTAGCAGCCATCGCTATGAGCTTAGCAGTCGATGCTCCGGCGTAAGCAGCCGACGCTATGACCTTAGCAGCCATCGCCATGGCCTTAGCAGCCGTTGCTATGAGCTTAGCAGTCGATGCTCCAGCGTAAACAGCCGTTGCTATGACCTTAGCAGCCGTCGCCATGACCTTAGCAGTCGTTGCTATGAGCTTAGCAGTCGTCGCCATGGTCTTAGCAGCCATTGCTATGGCCTTGGCAGCCGCTGCTCCCGCGGGAGCGGTCGCCCCTCTGCCGGCTGCTGACGTCTGTAGCAGTATTCTGCGGAGAGCCTTCTAACGCGCCCTACTCCCCCGCCGCAGCCAGAAACCGCTCCAGCGCCCGGCAGAACAGGGCCGAGGCCTCGGCTTGAGGGAGGGCTCCGGCGCCTTCGAAGACGTCGATCTCCGCTCCCGGGAGATGCTGGAGCCAGAGGTCCGCGGTCGCGACGGGCGAGGTCCTGGATTGCCGGCCCCAGGCGAGCCAGACGGGGATCTCGAGCTGGGACAGCTCGCCGGAGACGTCCAGCCAGAGGTCGCCCCGCAGGTAGGCGGCGAGGGCGGCCCGGGCGCCGCGCGCATGGCTGGCGCGGTAATGATGCTCGAGGAGGGCCGCGTCCACCCGCTCGGGAGCGGCGTAGACCTCTTTGCGCAGGTGATGCTCCAAGGCGGCCCGGCCGGTGAGCACGTCCAGCACCGAGGCCGACAGCAGGGGCACGCTCAGGAGCTTTCCCAGGAAAGACTGAGCCATGGACCGGGCAGGGTCGTCGCTTCCCAGGCCCAGGGGAGAGACGAGGCCGAGGGCCCCGACGCGGCCGGGGTAATCGACCGCGATCTGGACGGCGTACGCCGCCGCGAGCCCGGCCGCCACCACGATGGCTTTCTCCCGCACCACGCCGACCAGGAAGTCCGCGAGAAGGTCCATGTACAGATCGGGCCGTTGGGCTCCCTCCGTGCGGGTACGGCCCCAGCCGGGAAGGTCGGGGACGTAGACGCGCTGGCGACCGGCGAGGATCTCCGCCGTCGCCCGCCATTGATTGGCATCGTAGCCAGGTCCTAAGGAATGGAGCAGAACGACCGCTGGGCCGCTGCCCAGCTCCTGGAAGATCACTTCGGGGCCGGAGCGGCCGGCATAGCGATGGGCGCGCCCCCAGCGGGGAGCCGAAGGCGGCTCGGCCCGGCGGCGTAGCAGGGCGCCGGCCGCCACGGGCACTCCCACCGCCACTCCGGCCAGCACCAGCCGCTTGATCCAGCGCCGTCTGCGATCGCTTTGGAGGGACCGTCCCGTGCCTCTCACCATGGCCGGAAGGATACCATTTGCAGGGGGTTCCGGCCTCCGGGCTATAATGTCTCGGTGCCTTTGAGAACCATCGTCCGCCTCGGCCACCCCGCCCTCCGCACTCCGGCCCTCCCAATTCCACCGGGAGGGATCGGCGACCCGGAGGTCCAGACGCTCATCGACGACATGGTCGAGACCATGCACGAGTCTCACGGCGTGGGGCTCGCGGCGCCGCAGTTGGGCGAGGAGGTTCAGCTCTTCGTGTACCAGGCCGGCGGCCCGCCGGAAATTCCGCTGCACGTGGTGATCAATCCCATGATCACCCCGCAGGCCCGAGAGCTCGCCTACGACTGGGAGGGGTGCCTGTCCATCCCCGACCTGCGAGGGTTGGTGCCGCGGCATCCCAAGGTGCGGGTGCAGGGGCTCGACCGCCAGGGCGACCCCCTCGACTACGTCGTCACCGGTTTCGAGGCCCGCATCGTCCAGCACGAGTTCGACCATCTCAACGGCATCGTCTTCCTTGACCGCATGCGGGACCTCCGCTCCCTGGCCTTCTTCGACGAGTGGGAGACCTACCTGGTCGGCGGCTCGCAGGCGGACCTCGACGACACCGCGGTCGGCTGACGGTGGGCCGCGAGCTCGCCGTCCTCTGGGCAGGCCGGCACCAGCGCTCCCACTGGGAAGAGATCTGCGACTCCTACCGGAAGCGTATCGCGCGCCTCACTCCAGTGAGGGACGTGCCCATCCGCGCCCGGGCGGCGGCCGACGATCCCCAGCGGCTGCGCGCCGAGGGGACTGCCCTGCTCGCCGCCGTGCCGCCGTCCGCCTGGACCTTCGCCCTCGACAGCCGGGGTGAGAGCCTCTCCTCGGAGGCGCTCGCCGAGCGCCTCGCCCGCCTGCGCCAGGAGTGGCCCCACCCGATCGTCTTCCTCATCGGCTCCGATCTCGGGCTCGACCGCGCCGTGCTCGACGGCGCCCGTGCGGTGCTCTCCCTGGGTCCCATGACGCTCTCTCACGAACTGGCACGGGTCGTGCTCTATGAGCAGCTCTACCGTGCTCTCTCGATTGAAGCGGGAATGAGCTATCATCGCGAGCCCTTATAGCAGGGAGTATCATAGGGAGCTTTTTTGAGCGCCCCAGTCGAAAGGAGACGCAGCGTGGCCAGAACCGAGAAGGCCAAGGCGACCGTGGAGGTGCCGCAGGACCAGTACAAGGCTCTGCGCGAGCGGTTGCAGAAACAGAGAGACGAGATCCTCGACATGTACAAGCAGGATCTGAAGGCGGGGCAGGAGTCCGCGGACGATGGGACGGAAGACATCGTGGACCGCGCCAACAATGCCTACAACCGGGAGCTGATGTTCTCCCTGTCCGACGCCGAACGCACGACGCTCCTGCAAATCGAGAACGCGCTCCTCCGCATGGATGAGGGCGCCTACGGGCGCTGCGCGAGCTGCGGGCAGACCATCAACGTCCTGCGCCTCGAGGCGGTGCCTTGGGCGCGCTTCTGCATCGACTGTCAGGAGCTGGCCGAGAAGGGGCTCCTGGAGGTCGAGGCTTCATAACCTCAAGCTCGAGACCCCAGGGCGAGGAGGGCCGCCGCGGCCTCCTCGCCTTTGCGTTTTCAGGATGGCCGATACCACTGAGTCCTTCCTCTCCCGGCTGAGCCGGGGCTCACCGCTCCAGGTCTGCCTGGTGCAGGGCGACGCCGTGCTGGCCGAGCCCGCCGCGAAACGCATCGCCGAGGCCTTGGCCCAAGCGGTCGGCCTGCCGCCGGAGGCGGTGGAGGTGCACCGCCATCCCGCCTCCCTCGCCGGCCTTCTCCAGGATCTCCGCACCTTCTCCCTGTTCTCGCCCGGCAAGGTCTCCGTGGCCGTCGACACCGCGGTGTTCGCGGACCGCAGCGCCGCCGGCGACCTGATCGACGACGCGGCCGAGGTCGTGCCGCTGGCCGATAGCCCTGGAGGTATTGGCATGCGCCCCCTCTCGGGCCGCGAGCGCCAGGCCGCGTCGCGCCTTCTCCAGGCCCTGCACCTCTTCGACGTCGACGCCTACGCCGCCGCTCCCGAGAAGGCGCTGGGCGAGCTCCCGGTGTGGGTGCTCGAAGGCGGGAAGGCGCGCGGCGGCCGGGCGCGGGGAAAGAAGCAGGTGGAGGAGCTGCGCGGCGCTCTCGCCGGACTGCTCGAAGCGGCCCGCCGCGAGGGCCTCCAGGGCATGGGAGAGGGCGACCTCTCGGAGCTGACCGAGGCCGTGCGCGGCGGGCTTCCCCCGGGGCACGCGATGGTGCTGGCCGAGAGCGCCGTGGCGTTGGACCACCCCGTCGTCCAACTGCTCAAGGAGAAGGGCGCCCTTCTCAGCCTGGGGCGCGTCGAGTCCGAACGCGGGAGCTGGCAGGGGCTGGAGCCGCTGGCGGCCGAGCTCGAACGCCAGACCGGCGTGGGAATCACTCCGGACGCCCTGGCGGAGCTCGCCAAGCGCACCCTCCGCCAGGAGAACGACGCCCGCGGCCGGTCCACCGGCGGCGTGGAGTCCGACTCCACGGGGCGGCTCGCCGGGGAGTATCGCAAGCTCGCCAATCTGGTCGAGTGGGATGGCGGGCGGATCGAACGCAAGCTCGTGGAGCAGACGGTGGAGGACCGGGGCGAGGAGGACGTCTGGCAGCTCCTGGACGCCATCGCCGCCGGCCGGGGCGGCGAGGCTCTCGACCGGCTCCGCCGCCTCCTCGGCTCCGCCGAGGACCCGCTGGCCGCCCGGCTGACCTTCTTCTCCCTGCTCTCCTCGTTCTGCCGCCAGCTCGTGGCCATCCGCGGCATGATGCGGGTCGCCCGCGTGCCCGCCGCCGAGGCGAACTACGCCCGCTTCAAGAGCCAGCACGCGCCCGCCCTCCAGGGCGAGATCCCCATCGGCGGCAAGAACCCGCTGGCCGGCCTCCACCCCTACCGCCTCCACCGGGCCTACCTCGCCGCGAGCCGCATGCCCGAGCCCTTCCTGGCGAAGCTTCCCTCGGACCTTCTGGAGACGGAGATGCAGATCAAGGGCGAGAGCGGCGACGCCGACGTGGCGCTCGCCCGGCTGGTAGGCCGGTTGACCAGCCAGGGCAGCCAGGGCACCCGGCGCTGACTCCCGGGAAGAAAACAGGAAAAAAGAGCCCCTCTCGCCCGGCTGATGGGAAAAGGCTGGGAGAGAGGGGTTGAGAGAGGGGAGGGTCCGCCCGGAACGGGCGTTTACCCTCGGCCAGGGATGTCACGCGGGAAGCCGTGCTCCAGCCGCAGGCTCCAGAAAGCCGCCCGCAGGCGTTTGCGCTCCCCCACGGGCTCTCGCTCGAGGTCGATCTCCACGTCGAAAATGCCGTCCTGCCGCGCTTCCGCGAGGAGGGTGCGGACGTCCGTGGCGCGCGCTCCGGGAGCCGGCGCGAGCACCAGCCGGGTGGTGATCCCCTCGGCGGCGAGCCGGCGGGCAGCCTCCAGCCGGGCGGCGGCGTCCGGAGTCCGCGACACCGGCACGACGATTCGCACGGCGACCGAGTGACGGCGGTCCAGCTCCACCAGAAGGTCGAGCTCGCGCAGGATGCGGGGCGACGCCGTGGTGACGCTGACCTCCAGCCCTTCAGTGGCCATCAGGAGGCGTAAAGGCGACGGCGAGCTTCCCGTCTCGTACGGATCGGCAAGGCTGCCGGCGACGATCGGCTCGCGGCGGAGCATGGACTTGCGGACCCGGCGCTCCAGCGCTGCCGAGGGATCGGCCTGGAAGGCCGGCGAGAGGGCGAGGAGGAGAGGGAAGGTCGCTTGGTTGATCATGTTCCGTCTGTTTTACGCCAACTTACGCCTCATTGTCAATAGTCTTCCGCCCCCCAATCCAAACTAGAATCTCGCCGATGCCCGAGCTACCCGAGGTCGAAGTCCTGCGCCGCAGCCTGGAGCCGCACCTGGTGGGCGACCGCATCGTGCGCGTCGAGGTGCGCAACCCGGCGTTGCGCGAGCCGGTGGAGACGGCCCGGCTGAGGCGTAACACCGCCGGGCGCGACGTGCTGGCCCTGAGGCGCAGGTCCAAGTACCTGCTGATCGATCTCACGGGCGAACGGACGGTGGTCGTGCACCTGGGGATGAGCGGCCGTCTGACGCTCGCCGGTCCCGAGGAGCCGCTCGAGCCCCACGAGCACGTGGCCTTCCATCTGCAGTCCGGCCGGCGGCTGCGGTTTCGCGATCCGCGCCGTTTCGGCCTCGTGCTGGCCCTGAAGACGGCGGAGATCGAGGCGGATCCCCACTTCGTCCACCTGGGCGTCGAGCCGCTGGAGGGCGGGTTCTCCGGCGAGACGCTGGCGCGGGCGGCGGCGGGCAAACGGGGTCCCGTGAAGGCCTTCCTCATGGACGCCCGGGTGGTGGTGGGCGTGGGGAACATCTACGCCTCGGAGACTCTGTATCGGGCGGGGGTCCATCCGGCGCGGTCGGTGGCGCGGATCTCGGCGGCGCGCTGGGACCGCATCGCCGCCTCGACCGTCGCGGTGCTGAGCCAGGCCATTACCCAGGGGGGGACCACCCTCAGCGATTTCGCCGACGGCGAGGGGCGCAGCGGCTACTTCCAGGTGTCGCTGGCGGCCTATGACCGGGAGGGGCAGCCGTGCCTCGCCTGCGGCAGCGCCGTGCGGCGCATCGTCCAGGCCGGCCGCAGCACCTACTACTGCCCGCGCTGCCAGCGCTGAACCCGTAAAGAGCTACAATCCCCCGCCATGGTCGATACCGAACCCCTGCTCCAGCCCCTGCTCACGGACACTCGGTTCAAGCCCTGCGTCCTCGGCGTGGCCGGCGGCACCGGCTCGGGCAAGACGACGGTGGCGCGCGCCATCGTCGACGCCGTCGGCGCCGACCGCATCACCCTCATCGAGCAGGACAGCTACTACTCCGACGTCGACTGGCGCAGCGAGAACGAGCTGCTGCACCACAACTTCGACCATCCGTCGGCCCTCGACAACGAGCTGCTGGTGGCCCACCTCGCGGCGCTCAAGGCGGGGCATCCGGTGGAGGTGCCGATCTACGATTTCGTCCGCCACCGCCGCACGGCGCGCACCAAGCGGGTGATGCCGCAGCCGGTGATCGTCCTGGAGGGGATCCTGATCTTCGTGGAGCCCAACCTGCGCGAGCTCCTCGACTTCAAGATCTACGTCGACACCGACGCCGACCTGCGGCTGATCCGCCGCCTGGGCCGCGACATGACGGAGCGCGGCCGGTCCGTGCAGGACGTCCTGCGCCAGTACCTGGAAACCGTCCGCCCCATGCATCTGGAGTTCGTCGAGCCCTCGAAGCGCTGGGCCGACATCATCATTCCCGAGGGCGGCGAGAACAAGGTGGCCCTGGAGATGGTGGTGGCTCACGTGCAGCAGCTCCTGGACGGGAAGTAGCCGGTGCCCTCCTATCTCCTGCGGGTGACCGTCCGCTTCGAGGCGGCCCACCACCTGACCTCCTACAAGGGCTCCCCCGAGACCGTCCACGGCCACTCCTGGCGGGTCGAAGCGGCCCTGGGCACCGCCGAGCTCGACGCCGAGGGCATGGCCTGGGACTTCGTCGAGGTGCAGGGAGCGCTGCGCGAGCTGGCTGCCCGGGTCGACCACCGGGACCTCAACACCGTGCCTCCCTTCGACCGGGTCAGCCCCACGACCGAGCGGATCGCCGCCTGGTTCTTCACCTCGCTCGCCGAGCGCCTGCCGGCCGCGCCGCTGATCGAGGTCACCGTCTGGGAAGGGCCGGACTGTTCGGCCACTTATCGCCCCTGATGGGCGGCCTTGATCGGCCTCCGGCTTGACAGCGGCACCCGTTGCTAGCTAGCGTCCCCGTCACTCATGAACATTCAAAAAGTCCTTCTTCCCAGTCCTTTGGTCGCATCGTTGATCGCGGTTTCGCTGGTGGCCGGCTGTGGCGGGGGCAAGCAGACCCCCGTGGCGCGGGTCGGGGTCGAGCCGAGCCTCGTTCACCTGCCGTTCGGCCAGGCCCAGACCGTGCGTCTGACCTGGACGCCCTCGGCGCCGCTCGAAGGCGAGACGCCCACGGTCTTCGTCCACCTCCTGGACAGCCAGCAGAAGGTGGCCCGCACCTTCGATCATCCGTTCCCGCAGCGCTGGCGGGAGGGCGGGCCGGTGACCGACGACTTCAAGGTCTACCAGTCGGCCCTGGCGCCGCCGCTGGCCGCCGGCAAGTACCAGGTGGTGATCGGCCTCTATGGCAAGGAGGGCAAGCGCTGGGCCCTCGACGGCCTCGGCGAACCGGTGGGGAAGAATGAGTACAAGGGCTTCCAGATCGAGGTGCCGGCGCAGGAGTCGGGACCCAAGCTCACCTTCTCGCCAACCTGGCTGCCGATCGACGCCGGAGGCGACAAGCAGGTGGTGGCGCGGCGCTGGATGGCCGACCGCGGAGACATCCGCGTCGCGGATCAGACGGGCCCCGGCGTCGTCTGGCTGGTCGTCCAGATCCCGCCGATGGGCAAGTCGGACTACACGCTGGCGCTCGATCCCGGCGCCAGCAACCCCGCTGTCCTGGTGCAAGGCAACTGCGGCGGGGGCGAGACGAGCTTCTCCGGGCCCGGCATCCACGAGGTCGAGGTGGCGCTGGACTCGCCGCCGCCGGACGTCCCGTGCCGCGTCCAGCTCTCGGCCAACTTCTCGATTCAGTCCCGCACCACCGTCGGGCGGAAGCGCTCCGCCTCGCTGGAGAACATCGCCTGGGTGCCGGGCGGATCGCGCAAGCCCACGGCGCCGTGAAAACGCCATGAAGCACGGCCAGGGCGCCATCCTCCACGCCGAGCAGGAGCGCTACATCGAGCGCCTCCTGCCGCCGCGCGATGCCGTCCTGCGGGAGATCGAGGAGTACGCCGGGCGGGAGGACGTGCCCATCTCCGACCCCGAGGTGGGCCGTTTCCTGAGCATCATGGCGCGGGCGACGGGCGCGCGGCTGATCCTGGAGATCGGCGCCGCCATCGGCTACGGCGCCATCTGCCTCGCTCGCGGCGCCCCCGAGTCCCGCGTCATCTCCGTCGACGTGGACGCCGGCCGCCTCGCCATGGCGCGGCACTACGTGGAGAAGGCGGAGCTGGCGAACCGGGTGGACCTGATCGAGGGCGACGTCTTCGAGATCCTCCACAACCTGCCGGGCACCTTCGACCTCGTCTACATCGACGCCGACAAGGCGCAGTACCGGCGCTACCTCGACCAGGTTCTGCCGCGGCTGCGGGTGGGCGGGGTGATCCTGGTCGACAACCTGTTATGGAGCGGCCACGTCGCTGTGCCGCCGGAGGAGGAGGACCGGTCGGCGGATGCCATCCGGGCCTTCAACGGCTACCTCATGATGCACCCTCAGCTCCAGGCGGTCGTCATTCCCCTGGGCGACGGCATGGGAGTCGCCACCAAGCTCAAGCCCACGATCCTGGAGATGGGCGGCCCCTACTAGTCCTCGCCTGTCAGGTTCTCTCGCACGATCTCCAGCCGCCGCTTCAGATCCCTGGCCGTGGCCGGCCGGCGGGAGGGAGTGCGGTGCAGGGCATCGCGAAAGAAGTCCGCGAGGGCTGGAGAGCGGTTGGGGCAGACCTGGGCGAAGTCCGGCACCAGCCCGGAACGGATGCGCTCCAGGATCTGCGAGTTGGTGCCGCTGAACACCTTGCGCCCCAGCAGGCATTCATAGAGGACCACGCACAGGCTCCAGAGATCGAACGTGGCGTCCGCGGGAGCGCCGCGCACCGCCTCGGGGGAAAGATAGGAAAGGGTGCCCACGAAACGGTGGCCGGCATCGAGCCCCGAAGCTCCCGCGTCGCCGGCGGCCTGCCAGACCGCGAATCCCGGATCGTCCTCGTCGATCGCGTCCTCGTCCTCCTCGTCGCGCAGCTCGAAGATCATCCGGGCGATACCGAAGTCCATCAGCTTCGGCACACCGTCCTTGGTATAGCCGATGTTGCTCGGCTTGATGTCGCGGTGGAGGATGTCGGCCGTGTGGAGTTGTCCCAGGGCGCCGGCCATGGCGATTCCCAGCTCCACCGTCTCCCGGTCGGATTTCCCCTCGCGGAAGACGCGCTGCGCGAGCGTGCCGCCCTCCAGCAACTCCATCACCAGCATCGGCGTCCCCTGCCAGGTCTCCATGCCGAAGACCGGCGCGAGGTGAGGGTGAGAGACCGCCGCCGCCGTGCGGGCCTCGCGGCGCAGCCGCATCGCATCCTCTGGGGAGACCCGGCGCAGGGTCTTGATGGCCACCGGCCGGCCCAGCGCGAGGTCGGACCCCTGGTAGACGACTCCCATCCCGCCCTCGCCGACGCGCTGCTCGAAGCGGAATTTCCCCGGCAATACGTATGGCACCCGCGAGGCCTCCAGCCGGCGGCTGCACGAGCCGCAGAAGACGGTGTACGACGGGTGCAGCGCGCCGCAGTTGGGGCACTCCCGGGCCAGCTCGGTGGCGGGCGGAGCCGGCTCGGGGGCCGGCCCTTCGGGAACCTGCCAGAAGGGCTGCACCTGCTGCTCGTGCTCCAGCTCCAGCACCCAGGCGGCGCTGCTGGCGATGGCGTGGAGCAGCTCCCGGTCCTCGCGCAGAAAGGGCAGGCCGCTCTTCTTCTCCCCCAGCCCCACCAGCCCGAGGAGAGTGCCGTCTCGCGCCAGGATGGGAACGAGGAGCCGGAAACCGCTGTCCACCAGCCAGTGGCGGTCCTTCTCGGGCAGCTTGTGGAGGGGAGACTGGGGGGTCTCGAGGTCGGCTTCCAGCGGATCGCTGGCGTTGGAGGCCTCCCGCGCGAGCTGGCTGGAGGCATCGAGCTTGCGCGCCCGGTTGCGCGGATCGGCGAGCATGCCGGAGCGGGGATCGAGCACCAGGAGGGCGATTCCCTCCAGGTGAAGCGCCAGGTCGATCTCCCGGGAGACGAGGTTGGCCAGGCTGGCGGAGTCCTTGATCGAGCGGATGCGGTCCACCAGCAGGGTGAGGATCTGCCGGGCGTCATACTGCTCGCGGAAGAAGCGCCGGTCGAGAGCGTCGAGCAGCCGTCCCCGGTAGCGCAGGCCGGCGGCGCCCACGGCGGCCACCGACGCGAGGAGCAGCACCCGCGGGCCGGAGATCAGATCGTCCAGTTGCTGATGGCGCCCGTTGTAGAAAAAGGCTACCAGCGCCATGAGCGGGATGGCCACCACCGCGATCACCGAGTAGCGGGCCAGCAGGTACTGTAGAGCCCGCCGGGCGATGAGACGGACGTCCAGCACGTGATGGACGAAAACGGCGTAAGCCGTCGTCGCGGGCAGGGTCAGTGCCGGCAGCAGGCAGATGACGACCGTGGAAAGGTGTAGTCGCGGCTTGACGGCGAGGTACTCGCGGTAGCCATGAAAGAACAGCTCCATCAGCACCTCGACGGCGGCGGGGCCGAGGGTGACGGCGATGATCTGCAGGAAGATCCGAGCCCGGCGCCGCTCGGGGCTGAGGCCGCGGGCTCGCCAGAGCAGGAGGGCGAAGGCCGAAGCGGCCAGCCCGATGACGACGGAGTAGTAGGCGCCCCTACCCCGCTGTGGCGTGAACCAGACCAGCCACCGCCAGGCGCCGTCGAGGTCGAGGGACAGGTACCGGGCGGCGAAGTGCATCAGGTTGAGAACGAAGAGCAGGACGCCGGCCGCGGCGCTCAGGCGCACCGCGATCTGGAGGCGGTGGCGTCCGTGCGGCGACACCGGAGGTTGCGGGAAGTCGCGGACGAAGCGCCAAAGGAACCACGCCATGAAGGCTGAAGGCTGGAGAGCGACCGCCAGTGAGGCGAGAAAGAAGTCCGGATGCGCCGCCGAGAACGCCGCCAGCGGGTGGCCGGACCACGTCGTGGCGGTGACCAGGAAGAAGCCCCCCAGAGACAAGGCTCGCCGGTCCTGCCGGCCTCCAAGCAGGAGCAGGATGCCGGTAGAGCCGAAAGCGATGGCGAACAGGCCGAAAAAGGGGTAGGGGAAGGTGGGATCCTTCCCGGCCTCGGTCCCATATGTGACGAAGAACGCGGCCAGCCCCATCACCAGCTTGAAGGCAGCCAGCGAAGTGACGAGCCGCGACAGAACCGATCGTTTCAGCAAGCCTCCGTCATGCGTGAGGTCACAAAGGCGATGGCGGCGGCGGGCACAGATCCGTCATCGAGACGATCTGCACCGTCGTAGCCGAGTCGTAGACGTCCTGGGGACTGATCGTCGTATTTCCAGTGCCTGTCGCCTTCAACGCCGCCAGGCTGCCGATCGCACGGGCGCGTTCCAGCAACTGCCCCGCCTCAGTTTCCCATTTCGTGTTGATGATGGTTGGTGTGATCGCATCGAAATACCAGCGCCGTAGCTCCAGTGCCGCGTCCTGCGAGACGCGGATCGCGCCCGTGCCCTGGCCGAACGCGACCAGGATCTGGGCCATGATGCCCTCTTGTGTATACGCCATGTTCTCTCTCCTTGGGCGAAATCACCGCCCTGATGGTTGAGACCGCCGTCACCAACGGAGCGCCGGACAATCACAACAGATTCCAGCAAATGACAATGTTGCAGAGGTAGAGACGATCATAATGCCGAGTTTCTCGCCTCGTCAAGCTTCAGCAATAAGGAAACGAAAATATGCGGTTCTGGTTAGCCGAGCGGCTATCTGTAACATCAAGGGTTAGAAATATTTTCAGGCGGCGATGCGGGGCCGCAGAGCGGCCAATCTTTCCTTGAGCTCGCGGGCGCTCGCCGGGCGGCGGCCGATCGTGCGGTGAAGGGCCGAGCGGAAGAAATCGCCCAGCAGCCCATCGTGCTCCGGCAGCACCTGGGCGAACTCCGGGACACGGCCGTGGCGGATACGGTTCATGAGCTGGTGGAGATCGCCGCCGCTGAAGATCTTTCGTCCCAGCAGGCACTCGTACAGCACGATGGCGAGGCTCCAGAGATCGAAGGACGTGTCCGCCGGCTGGCCGTTCAGCGCCTCGGGCGAGAGATAGGAGAGGGTGCCCACGAGTTGCTTGGACATCGAAGCCGACGTGGGGGTGTGATGCCAGAGCGAGGTCGGCGGCAGCACGGAGTCGTCCTCCGGGTCGTCGGGCGAGGGGATCTCGGTGTCGCGGCGCAGGTCGAACATCACCCGGGCGATACCGAAGTCCATGAGCTTGGGTACGCTGTCCCGTGTGTAGCCGATGTTGCTCGGCTTGATGTCGCGGTGCAGGATGTCCGAGGCGTGGAGGTGCTCCAGGGCCTCGGCCATAGCGAGCCCCAGCTCGATGGTCTCGCGGGCTTCGAGCCGCTTGGTCTCGATGCGCTGGGTGAGCGTGCCTCCCTCCAGCAGCTCCATGACCAGGATGGGCGTACCCTGCCAGGTCTCCATGCCGTAGACGGGAGCGAGGTGCGGGTGGGATACGGCCGCCGCCGTGCGCGCCTCCCGCCGCAGCCGCATGGCGTCCTCGGGCGAGACGCGGCGCAGGGTCTTCGCCGCCACCGGCCGGCCCAGCGACAGGTCGGTGCCGCGGTAGACGACGCCCATGCCGCCGACGCCGATGCGCCTCTCGAAGCGGAACTTCCCGGGCAGCACGTACGGCACGTGAGAGGGCTCCAGGCGCCGGCTGCAATGGCTGCAGAAAACCGTGAAGGCCGCGTACAGCCGGCCGCAGTTGGGGCACTCCTTGGCGAGATCGGCGGCGAGGGCGGCCGGCTCCGGGAAGGGGAGCACGGCCTCGCGGTCCACCGGCTCCTGCCAGCTCTTGTGCGAGGAGCCCAGCGAGCGGCTCTGCTCCAGCTCCAGCACCCAGGCGGCGCTGCTGCCGATCGCCCGCAGGAGCTGGCGGTCCTCCTTGAAGAAGGGGAGGCCGCTCTTCTTCTCTCCCAGGCCGATGAGGCCCAGCAGCGAGCCGTCCCGGGCGAGGATGGGCGCCACCAGGCGGAAGCCGCTGTCCACCAGCCAGTGGCGGTCCTTCTCCGGCAGCTTGGCGAGCGGCGAGCGGGAGTCCTCGAGGTCCACCGTCAGCGGCTCGCTGGCGCTGGCGACGAGCGAGGCGAGTGGCGCGGAGGCGTCCAGCCGCCGCCCCCGGACCTTGGGGTCCGTCAGCAGTCCCGAGCGGGGCTCGAAGGCCATGAGCGATACGCTCTCGGGGTGGAGGGCGAGGTCGACCTCCCGGCACAGCAGGTTGGCGAGGTCGAGCACCCCATGGGTGGCGCGGATGCGCTCCACCAGCAGGGTCAGTGTCTGGCGGGCGTCATATTGCTCGCGAAAGAAGTGCCGGTCAATGGAGTCGAGAAGCGTCTTGCGGTAACGCAGCGCCGCGAATCCCACGACGGCGGCGCCGGCGAGCAACGGCAAATTGGGTCCAGAGAAGATCTCATCGATCCGCATCGTCCGGTGCAGGAAGAGATAGATCCCGAGCGCCACGAGCGGCACGACGGCCAGGCCGATGGCGGAGTAGCGGGCGAGAGCGTATTGCAGGGCCTTCCGGGCGATCAGGCGGATGTCGAGCACGTGGTAGACAACCACCGCCGATCCCGTGGTGAAGGGGACCGAGCAGAAAAGTGCGAACAACACCAGATAGGACCAGGTGGGGATCTCCGCCGAGCGGCCCAGCACCGACAGGGCCGCGTCGATCAGGACGTAGAGGAGCAGCGGCGCCATGCCCGACAAGGCGAGGATGAAGACCCGTGCCCGGCGAGCCTCGGGCTCCCCCGTCTCCCGCATCCGCCACAGCAGGAACCCCAGGGCGAGGATGGCGAGGCCGAGCACGACGCTGTAGTAACCGAAGCTGGGCTTCACCGGGGCGAAGCTGCTCAGGGGGAATCCCGGTGTTCCCCAGTTCCGAACGACGTTGATCGGCAACTGGATTCCTTCCAGCATGAACAGAACGCCGCCCGTCACGAGGGAAACCAGGGTTCCAGTGCTCAAGGTTCGCCGCACCCGGAAATCGACGGGAGGAGAAGGGAACTCCCCCACGAAACGCCAGAAAAAGTAGGGCAGGAAGGCGTCCACGTGGATGCTGCTCAGTACCAGGGCCGGCAGTCCGAGGCCCGGGGAGCCGGCGGCGACGAGCCGCAGAAGGAAGCGGTTCGAGAACGCCGTCGCCAGGAGGACGAAGACCATCCCGAGACAGGCGGCCCGCCGGTCGCGCCGGCCGCCCGCGCGCAGAAGCGTGCCGCCGAGCGCGTAGGCGCTTAAAGGGAGAAGCAGAACGGGGTGGGGCAGAATGGTGTCGCCCGCCGCGTCCTCGGGAGAGAAGATTCCCCAGGCGAGGGCGCAGAGGGCGAGCAGGAGCTTCGCGCCGACCAGGACGAGCAGGAGGGTTTCCCAGTGCTTGCTCTTCAACAGCCGCTTACCTCCTGCGACAGGACGGAGCCACTAGCCGGTCGGCGGATCAGGGCAATGAGGGCAGTCGGACAGCCTCTCCACCGTCTCGGCGGCTACCGACAGGTGTCTCGTCCTGTGGTGGGCCATCTCGCGGCCGATCCTCTCGAACTGCTTCTGGATCTTCTCGCCGTCCGCCGCCCCCCAGATGTCCTGCGGAGAGGTGGCGACGCCCGTCTTCTTTTTCACGATCCAATCGTAATACCGTTTGTGCAGGGCAGACTTCTCCTCGGACGTCAGTGCGCCTCCTCCGGCGCCTTTGCAGACCAGGTCGTAGATATTCTGCATGATCTCATCTTGAGTCGCCATCAGTCCCTCCCAATTGAAAGTCGCAGGTTGAAAGTACCGGTTGCGTGGCTACGGCTGAGGGGAGAGACGCTGGCTGCGGAGCTCTACGATCAGGACGAGGCTCGGCGAACCGGACCGGAAAAGATTATCGGTTGCCTACGAATTTTAGTTCAGGGAGAGCGGAAGGGTCAACTTGAGAGCTTCGCGAAGGCCGAAACCGCCGGCGGGCACCCCGGAGGGCACCCGCCTGCGAGGGGCCGCCATCCTAGTACTTGACGCTGCAGCCGTAGGGGTGGGTCGAGGCTGGATCGGGGCTCTTGCCCGCCTTCTGGGCGTCGAGCCCGTGGCCCACGTAGCCGACGCGCTCGGCCTTGGGCTTGCGGCCCGGAGGATCGTCGTCGATCGCGCCGTTGTAAGCGATCTTGCCGTTCTTGTCGATGATGAACATGTGGGGCGTCGTCTTGGCGTCGTAGGCGTGGCCGGTGGCTCCCGTCGGGTCGGCCAGCACGGCGTAGTTGATGCCGTTCTTCTGGTTCCATGCCAGCTCGTCGGCCGGCTTCATGTAGTCGCCACTGTTCGGGTTGGTGCTGTTGACTCCCAGCCACACCACCTCGCCATACTGCTTGGAGAGCTCGATCATCGTCTTCTCCCGCGTGTGGCGGGCGGACACCGGGCAGTTCGGGTTCGCCCACTCGAGCACCACCGTCTTGCCCTTGAGGTCGGCGAGCGACCAGGTCTTGCCATCCATCGCCGTCAGCTTGAAGGCGGGGGCGGTGTCGCCCACCGCGTTGCCGGCGAAGACAGGGGCGGCGGCGAGGCTCAGGATGGCCAGGCTCAGAAGTGTTCTACGCATTTTTCTTACCTCCTGGAATCGGGTTGTTCGGTCCTGTGGTCAAGGTTGTGGGAAGAGGGGCGGCCGGCCACGCCCGCGGTGCCAGGCGGTTGTGATCGGCCAGCCAGAGCGCCCCCGCGGCGCAGGCCAGCAGGCCCACGGCAAGGACGGCGCGAAACGTCCGGCCGCCGCCTTCGCGGTGCCGCAGCCAGGCGAGGAGCGACATGGCGAGCAGGGTCAGCTCGATGAAGGCGATGCCCTCGGCGCTCACCTGGTGGGAGAGGGCGTAAAGCACCCAGAAAGCCCCGGCGCCGGCGAGGAAGCCGAGCCCCTCCCGCACGCGCGGCAGCCAGCCTCCCGCCGACGCCGGTATGGGGAACGCTCGCAGCAGAGCCGGCACGACGGCGAGGAGCAGATAGGGAAGAGCGAGGCCGAAGCCGGCGACGGCGAAGACGGCGGTCACCGTCGCCGGACCGCGGCCCAGGGCGTAGCTCACGGGCTCCCGGAGCTGGGGCACCGGCCAGGCGAGGGCGAGCGGCATCGCCACCAGGCCGGCCAGCAGGTGGCGGCCCGTGCCGGAAGTCCCTATCGAGCCCGCCGAGTCCGGCGAAACGAGAGGCACTTCCACCACGCCCCAGAGGTTGAGGGCCACCAGGGCCGAGAGCACGGCGAGGAAGGCCACCAGCACGGGCTCCTGAAGCTGTGCCCCCCAGCCGGCCGGCAGCCCGGCGCGGTGGGCGGCGACCGCCAGCAGCGCTACGAGCCAGGCGGAGCCCACGATGCCGGTGGCGGCGGCGGCGGCGCCCTCCCGCACCTTGCCACGCTCGCCGGCCCGCAAGACGAAAAGCTCGGCCAGGAGCAGGGCGAGCACCGGCGGCATCAGGTTGAGCAGGGCGCCGCCCAGAAAGGCCGAGAGCAGGAGCCGGGCGAGCCGCTCGCGGCTGGCCGGCGGCTGCGGAGAGCTTCCGGTGGCCGGGCCGGCGACGCCCCCCGAGACCTCGACGTCGCGCCGGGCTTCGAGGCTGAAGGGGTGCCCTTTCGCCTCCAGGTGCGTCACCGTCCAGGCGATCGGAGTATGGGCGGGCAGCGGCTTGTTGGCCTCCTTCGGCTTCATGGCGACGTGGAAGACGACGCCATCGGAAACGACCTTCATGCGCGGCCGGCCGGCCTCCAGAGCGTCGTTGGTCTCCAGGAAAAGGTCGGTTTTCGCATCCGCCCGGGCGCCGCGAACGCGAATCTCCAGGTCCGGGAGAGCCGAGGGATTGGCGTCCAGCGCCACCTCGGTGGTTACCCCGGCCATCTCCCCCACCCCCTTCGGCAGCCGCTCGAGGGCCGATTGAAGGAGTCCCGAGGTCTCGGGGTCCGGCAGGGCCGGAATGCCCACCGGCTGGTCGAGAGTCAGGGTGTACCGGAAGGGGATGCAGTCCACCTGGCAGACGAGGTAGTCAAGATCGGCGGTGATCTTCAGCAGGTTGGGCAGCGTATTGGGCTGAGTGCTTGGAGCTCCCTGGGCCGCCGGCGTGGGAGAGGGGGTGGGGGCCGGAGTCGGAGCGGCGGCCGGCTGAAGGCGCGCCCGGATCGGGTAGATCACCTCTTTCTCGTAGCCGAAGGCCACCAGGCCGCCGGGCAGGTCGAAGCGCTGGGGCGCCGGCCACTGGATCTCGGGCTTGCCCAGGACGTCCTCCGGCTGGAAGGTGACGGCCGGCGGGTAGCCCGCGTCGCCGCTGTTCTTCCAGTAGACGTGCCAGCCGGGCTTGAGGCGGAACTGGAGGCCCATCCACATCTCGCCGGTGGTCGGCGCCACCTTCGCGGCGGTGATCAGCCGCACCTGCGACGGATCGTTGACCGACCACGCGCTGGCGGCACCCCGGGAGGCCCGCGGAGCCGCCAGCAGAGTCAGCGAAGCGGCGGCGGCGATCAGGACGATTCTGGGGGCGGTCATGGCTTTTCAACCAAACTCGGGCCGCGGCGACTAGAATTCCGCTCCGGGCCTTCTTTTACAGGAGGTTTACCGACGACTCCCATGCGCGTCCACTTTACCAATCTCGGCTGCAAGCTCAACCAGGCGGAGATCGAGCGCCTGGCCCGCGAGTTCGCCGCCGCTGGATACGAAGTGGTGGGCACCCTGGCCGAGGCGGAGCTCCACGTCGTGAACTCCTGCACGGTGACGGGGACCGCCGCCCGCAGCTCCCGCAAGGCGGCGGGCCGCGGCCGGGGAAGGCTGCGCACCGTCCTCACCGGCTGCTGGGCCACGGAAAGCCCGGAGCAGGCAGCGCGGCTCGCCGGAGTGGACCTGGTGGTGCCGAACGCCGAGAAGGATCATCTCCTCGCCCGTGTTCAGGCAGCCTTCCCGATGCCCGGGCGAGCCGTGCCCTGCTCTCCTTCGATGGATAGCCACACGCGAGCCCTGGTGAAGATCGAGGACGGCTGCAACATGCGCTGCGCCTTTTGCATCATCCCGTTCACCCGAGGCCCTCAAGTCAGCCGGCCCCTCGGCGACGTGGTGGCGGAGGTGGAGGCCCGGGTCCGCGAGGGCTACCAGGAAGTGGTGATCACGGGAGTCCAGATCTCCGCTTGGCGCTGGGAGGCGCACCGCCTGGGGGATCTCGTCGAAGCAACTCTGGCCCGTACGGACGTCCCGCGCCTGCGCCTGACCTCGATCGCTCCCTGGGATCTGGACGAGCGCCTCCTCGACCTCTGGTCCGATCGCCGTCTCTGCCGGCATCTCCATCTCTCTCTGCAAAGCGGTTCGACGGCCACCCTGCGCCGCATGCGCCGGCCCTACACGGCGGAGAGCTATCTCGATCTGCTGGCCCGGGTGAGAGCGGCCGTGCCGGGAGTCGCCGTCACCACCGACGTCATCGTCGGCTTTCCCGGCGAGACCGAGGAGGAGCTCGCCGAAAGCCTCGCCACCGTGGAAGCCGCCGCCTTCGCCAAGGCCCACGTCTTCCCCTTCTCCACCCGTCCGGGGACCGAAGCCGAGGCGATGCCCGGTCAGGTCGCCCCGGCAACGAAGAAGGAGAGGATGGACCGCATGCTCGCCGCCGCGGCCCGCGCCGAGCAGGCCTTCCACCGCGCCCACCTGGGAACGAGAGCGACCGTCCTCTGGGAAAGGCCGCGCGACGGTATGGGCCACGGCCTGACCGACAACTACCTGCGCGTCCTGAGCGCCGAGGGAGCCGGACTATGGAATCGCTTCAGCGAGGTCGAGCTGGTGGGGCTGGCGGAGGACGGGGTGCGCGGGGAGATCGTGGGGTGAAGGCAAGCCGTTGAGACTCGACTCACCATCGGCGTTTCCAGCGTCTTGGGTGACGAGAATGATGAACTACGCCCAAGACGAAGACATCGTCTTTCCGCCGCACGTAGAAGACGCCAAAGGAAAAGACCCGAAGATTGGCGCGCCGGATTTTCTCGTGAACGACGGGGTAGCTTTCCGGATAGGTGCGAATCTGAATCAGCAGCCGATCCAGCTCATCCCGGAAAGAGAGATCGAGTCCTGGCTTCTGAAGGGCGTACCACTCTTGCGCCTCCAGAACATCCCGCTCCGCCACAGAGCTGAGGCGGGCTCGAATCACCGAGAGGGTGGCCAGATCTCAGCTTTGACTTCGTCCCAATCTCGCCCCTCCTCGGTTCCAGTGCTGGCGAGGCGTTCAGAGAGAAGGTCTCTCTGCCAGGAAGGCAGCGGATGAGCATCGAGGTCGTCCAGGCTGGCCCAGATCGCGTCAGCGACCTCCAGACGCTCGTCCTCCGGTAATTCCATGACTTCCCGCTGGATTTCTGCCTTGGTCATGGTTCCAGTATAGAGCACTCCCCCTGTCTCTGGAGACCGGAACAATGGCAGATCAACAGGACGAGTTCGAAGCCGCTGTCCTACAGCTCCCGGAGACGGAAAGGGCTCGTTTGGCGAGAATCCTTCTCCTGAGTCTGGGGGAATCAGCCGAGGACGAGACGGAGCGAATCTGGGCCGAGGAGGCGGACCGGAGATACCAGGAGATCCGTCGCGGCGAAGTGGCCCTTCAGGATTCGGGCGCTGTCTTCAAAGAAGCCCGGGATAGGAGCCTGCACGCCAGGAAATGCCGTACGGAGGGGTAGAGACGTTCCCAGCCCGTCCACGACACCCTCCGCAGGCCCACGACGTCGGGACGTCTCCGAGGCGGGAAACCCCGGCCCGATCAACCCCAACCCATGACGGGGGAGGGGCCTTGTATTGAGGAACCGGAAGCGCCGAGAACGAAAGGTGGTATCGCCCCGTCGCAGGTTCATTGTCTTTCAGGTGGTTGTGGCCGCCGCGGAGACGTCCCGCCGTTATAGTCCTGCGGAGGGTGTCGTGGACGGGCTGGGAACGTCTCTACGTCCTTCGCTGAAAAGATGGCGTTTCTGCCGCGCACCCTCCTAGTAGACTCCGTTGACCCGAGGCCGTAACCCCCCCATGCCCATCGACAACCACCTCTACGACACGATGGCGGAGTCCTGGTGGGACGAGGGCGGATGCCTTCACATCCTGCGGGGGCTGAACCCGGCCCGCCTGGGCTACATTCGGCGGGTGCTGGTGGACGAGTTGGGGATCGACCTGCGTGGAAAGAAGACTCTGGACATCGGCTGCGGAGGCGGCCTCCTGGCTGAGGACTTCGCCCGGCTCGGATGCGACGTCACGGGGGTCGACCCTTCGGAGAAGTCGATCGAGGCGGCCCGATCTCATGCGCGGCAGGAGGGCCTTGCCATCGACTACCGGACAGGCACGGGCGAGGCCTTGCCGTTTCCCGATGCCAGCTTCGAGCTGGCGTACTGCTGCGATGTCCTGGAGCACGTCGATGACGTGAACCGCGTCGTCGCCGAGATCTCCCGCATCCTCAAGCCCGGCGGCGTCTTCTTCTACGACACCATCAACCGGACGTTCCGCAGCAAGCTGGTGATCATCAAGATCTTCCAGGAGTGGAGCTGGACGAGCTTCATGCCCCCGAACCTCCACGACTGGCGGATGTTCATCAAACCCGAGGAGCTGACCGCCATCCTGGCCGGCAACGGTCTGCAAAACCAGGGGATCACCGGCCTCAAGCCGGCCGCCAACCTCCTGCAGACGGCCCTGCGGACGTTCCGCCTGCTCCGGGCGCGCAAGCGCGGAGAGCTCACCTATCTGGAAGCCGCTCGGGGACTCGGTCTTCGGGAGAGCCGGGACAAGAGCATCCTCTTCATGGGTTGGGCGCGCCGGGGACGGCGGCCGGGGGCTTGAGGGCGTCGAAGTCGAAGAGGTAGACGGAATAGCGGCCGTCGTGCCCCTCGTTCCTGGCGAACCAGACGGCGGCCGCCGCGCCGCTCGCGTCCCGGGGATAGAACCAGCCCACGACGCCGCGCTCCGGGTAGTCCCGCACGCTGTGGGGATTCGGCGCGCCCAGCAGGCCGCGGACCTCGTCCTGGCTCATCCCCTTCTTCAGTTGGGCAAAGGCCTCTCGCGTCATGTAGCGGCGCGCCAGGGCCTTCGCCAGCTCCTCCTGCAGGCGCGGATCGCCGGGATCGACCGCCAGATCCTCCTTGTAGATGGCGATGGCGCGCTGGTAGTCGCCCCCTTCGTCGATGAGCTGGCGGGCCAGGACGATGTCCTCCTCGGCCTTCATACGCAGGGCCGCCTTCTGGCGCTCGGTCAGCGGCTGGCCCTGCACCGGTGGATCGGCGTTGATGAGCGCGACGAGGCGGCGGTCGAGCTCGCCGGCCAGGGTGAGGGTCTGCCGGCGCAGGGCTTCGCGGGCGGCGGTGGCGGCGGGAGCCGGGCTGGGATCGGCGACGGCCAGCCGGGCACGCTGCTCCTCCAGGGTCGCGCGGGTCTTTTCAAGCCATGCCCACTCGGCGTCGGCCGCCGGGCTCCGCCGCTCCCCGGCCTCCTTTTTCGCGGCTCCACAACCGCCGGCGAGCAGGGCGGGTATCAGGAGGGTCAGGGCGCAGACCAGGGCCGTCCCGCTTTCTCGAATCGACTTGTCTCTCATGCCGGCTTGTCTCTCGTGCCTTTCGCCCGACCGTACCATAGGCGCCGAAAACCCGGCAAGACAGCCTCGGACGGGGGCCAGGGCCCTGGCTAAGCCCTTGTCTCAGAGGGATTTTCGGCCGGCCTTCGCTTGACACCGTCCGTCCCGCTACAGAATAATCGAGGTCCTTTAGTTAGATGTGACCCTACGAGGACGGCCGCGGAGAGCAACGGATGTCCCTTTCGGAAAGAATTCAAGAGTTGAATCAGGCGATCGGCTCGTCGGTCGAGCGATCGTTCGCCGAGCTGCGCGAGGAGATCTCTCAACGGCTGCGCTCGGGCAGCGAGGAGATCCAGCGGCGGATCGGGGAGATCGAGGAGATCATCCCCAGGCTGCCCGCCTCCTTCCTCTCTCACGACGACTTCGCCCCTCACGAGCAGGCGGTGGGCTCGGCGGCCCGCCGGAACGCCTTCTCCGATCTTCGCGACGGCATCGCCGCCGTCGACCGCGCCCGCACCCAGGCGGACATCCTCACGGCGCTGCTGCGCGAGTCGTCGCGCCACGCCTCCCGGGCGGCCCTGCTGCTGGTGCGCGGCGGCGAGCTGCGGGGCTGGGGGAGCGAGGGGTTCGGCGACGCCGCGGGGGCGGTGCGCGAGCTGGCGCTCAACCCTCAGGAAGGAGCCTGGAACCAGCTCCTTCAAAGCGAAAGCGCCTTGCGCCTCTCGGCCGCCGAATGCGCCGAGCTGTGCAGCCGCATCGAGGCTCCGCTCCCCGAGGGGGGCGTGCTCATTCCCCTGGTGCTTCGCGACCGCGTCGCCGCCGGCCTCTACGCCGACCGGCTGGGTGACGCCGGACTGGACGTCGAGGCCTTGCAGATCCTGGCCCATACGGCGGCCCTGGGGATCGAGACCCTCCCCTTCCGCGAGCGCGCCCAGACGCCGACGCTGAGCCTGGATGGTGGCGAAGCCGCCGCCGCGACTCCCGCCGCCGCAATTCCTGCCGCCACGGCCCCGATTGCCGCCCCTGCTTCCGAGTCCCCTGCCGCCGCGCCCGAACCGGCGCCGCCCGCTCCCGAAGCGCATCAGGAGTCGGACGTGGAGGTCGAACCCGAACCGGAGGTCGAGCCGGAGCCGGAGCCTGCCGCGGAAGCCGAGACGGTCGCCGGCGCGCCCTGGACGGCCGAGGACGAGCAGTCGGCCGTCTCGCTCGACGCCACGGCACCTGGAATAACGAGTTGGGAGGCCCCCGAGCCCGAGCCCGCTCCGGCCTCCCATTACACCGAGGAGCTGTCGCTGGACTCGATCGCGGCGGCTACTTCCGAGGCCTCTTCAGCGGCCGAGCCTGCGAGCCCGCTCACCACGCAGCGCGCCGCCGTCGCGCCGATGACGGAGGAGGTTCCCCGCTATCCCCGCTCGGTGGAGCCCGAGGCTCCGCCGCCCGCGCCCGCGGACGCGAGCCCCGATGCCACCGTGCTGTTGCCGCGCTCCGCGCTGCCGCTCTCCGAGCCGGCGCCACCCGTAGCGCCGCCGGCTCCCCCGGCGCCCCTGCGGCCGGTGCCGGCGCCGGAGCCGGCGCCCTTCGAGCGGCCGGCCCCGGCGGCGGCCCAGGCCCCGGGAACGCCCGAGGTGCGGCCGCCCAGCGGCGTGGATGGTCCAGGCTGGGCCTTCGCCACCACCCGCGTGCCGGTCTCGCCCAACGAGGAGGCCCTGCACGAGGAGGCTCGCCGGCTCGCCCGTCTGCTGGTCAGCGAGATCAAGCTGTACAACGAGGAGCAGGTCGAGGAAGGCCGGCGCAACCGGGACATCTACGAGCGCCTCAAGGAGGACATCGACCGCTCGCGCCAGATGTACGACGAGCGGGTCGATCCCAAGATCCTGCGCTCGACCGACTACTTCTATCAGGAGCTGGTGCGCATCCTGGCCTCGGGCGATTCACGAGCCTTGGGAATCTGAGGCGCGCCGGACGCGTTGCGAAGCTTCAGATCTCTTCGAAGCCGCTGTTCGAGTCGTAAAGAGGTACCCGAAGGTGAGAAGTAGAAAACCGTTCCGTGCCGCGCCTCTCGTCCTGGTTCCCCTTCTCCTGGGCGCCGCCTCGGCGCCCCCGCCGCGCACGGCCGTTCCCCTGCCCGGCCACTCGGATCAGGCCGCTCTCGTCTACGCGGACGCCGCCGCCGCGGTACGCAGGAAAGATTGCCCGGCCGCCTACAAGGCCCTCCAGCCCGTCCTCGCGGGCAAGGGCCAGGAGGCCCGTTTCGCCCAGCTCCTCCTCGGTTTCTACTTTCACTCGTGCGAGCAGGTGGCCTACGCGGAGGACCGCCTCTTCGCCGCGGCCAATCCCGACGGCCCGCTGGAGGACTGGCGGCTCTACATCCTGAGCGACGCCGCCGCGGCCCGCGGCCACGTCCTCCTCGCCCAGACCTCCCTCGCCCGCCTGCTGGGCGACTATCCCGGCTCGGTGCTGCGGCCCCGCGCCCTGGTCAAGGCGGGCAATCTCGCCTGGCAGCGCGGCGACGCCTCCCGCGCCCTGGAGCTGGTGCAGGCGGCGCGCGCCGAGGAGTTGAGCGGCGACGAGGCGGCGCAGCTCGAGGCGCTCGCCTGGGAGATCGGCGGCAAGACGGGGGACTCCAGGGTCCAGGCCGAGGCGGCCCGGCGGCTCCTGGTGCGCTTTCCGCCCAAGGCGGCCGAGCTCAAGGTGGCGGAGATGTTCCGCGAGCCCGGCGGCACGCTGGACCTCTCGCGAGCCCTCGACGCCGACCAGCTCAAGCGGCGGGCCCAGACCCTGCTCGACCTGAAGCTGGAGCCGAGCGCGCTCGCCACCCTGGACGCCGTGCTGGCGGCCCGGCGCGATCTCGACTGGGTGCTGCTCGAGGCCCAGGCCCTCACCCGCTCCCACCGCGGCGGCGAGGCCCTCAAGCTCCTCACTGGCCGCGACTCCACCGAGCCCCGCAAGCAGAGCGCCATCGCCTGGGCTCTCGCCCAGGCCGCGGAGGAGGCCGCCACCGCCCAGCGGGGGCGCGCCAACCTGGCCGCCGCCGATCGCCAGCAACTGCGCCTCTACTCGCGGAAGTGCCTCGAACGGGTGGCCCAGGCCGGCGCCGACCCTGCCCTCGCGGCTCCGGCGCTCAAGCTGCTTTACGCCGACTACCAGGACGAGGGTCTCTTCGACCGTGCCATTGACGTGCTGCGGCGGCTGCGGCGCCTCGACCCGCGGGACACCACGGGCGCCAACAACCTCTGGCAGCTCGGCTGGCGGGAGTACGGCAAGAAGAACTACACCGGCGGCATCGGCTACTGGAGCGAGCTGTTCTCCCTCTACCCCGAGGACGCCAGTGCCCGCCGTGGCCGCTACTGGACGGCGCGGGCCTTCGACTCCCTGGGCGAAACGGAGCGGTCGCAGCAGATCTACACCGAGATCGCCCAGGCCGACACCAACGACTTCTATCGCCGGAACGCCCTCTCCCGCGTCCGCGGCAAGGCCGCGTCCGCGCCGGCTCTCGCCGCCGCGGCCCAGCTCCGCAAAGACCCATGGCCGGTCGAGCCCGGCCTCGACCGGGCTCGACTGCTCTCCGACCTCGGGCTGGACGATCTCGCCCTCTCCGAGAGCGAGCTGGTGCGCGAGAAGGTGCAAATCCGCTCGCTACGCGCCCTGGAGGCGGTGATCCTCTCGCGCCATGGCGACCGCCGCAAGAGCGTGCAGGTGATCCGCGACGCTTTCCCCTCCCTGGGCGGCGCCTTCCAGGCCAACGTCCCCGACGAAGCCCGGCGGCTCTACTACCCCATCGACTTCCAGGAGGCCATCCGCACCTGGTCGGCGCTCAACCATCTGCCCTCGTACCTGGTGTGCGGCATGATCCGCCAGGAGAGCGCCTTCGACAACACCGCCCAGAGCTGGGCCGGAGCCCGCGGCCTCATGCAGCTCATGCCCTCGACCGCCAAGGAGCTGGCGCTGCGCAACGGCCTCACCTACTCGCACGACCTGCTGAACGATCCATCGTTCAACGTGCGGCTGGGCACCACCTACTTCCGTCAGGTGTACACCATGTTCGGCGAGAATCTGGAGCTTTCCCTCGCCGGCTATAACGGCGGGCCGTACCGCATCAAGCGGCTGTGGAACGAGGCCGGTAACGGCGACATCGACCGCTTCCTCGAAAACCTCGGGGTCGAGGAGTCGAAGATCTACGTCAAGCGGATCCTCGTGCTCTCGGACAGCTACCGCCAGCTCTATCCTCAGGTCGGGTGAGGCCAGGCTCTCTGCGCCCAACGCTTGCGGCTCTCCTCCTCGGTGGGCTCCTCCTGGCCTCGTGCCACGCCGGCGGGCCGTCCGAGCCCGGGGGAGGGCCGCCCATCGTGCTCATCACCTTCGATTCGCTGCGCGCGGACGTGGTGGGGGGCCTCGGCGGCGAGCCGCGGCTGACGCCGAACCTCGACGCGCTGCTGCGCGGCGCGGACTGGGGCGGCCGGGCGATCGCGCCGTCGAGCCTCGGCGCCGCCGCCATGGCCTCGCTGTTCACCGGGCTGCGACCCTGGCAGCACCAGGCGCTCCACGACCGGCAGGCCCATCTCTCGAAAGCGCTGCTCACCCTGCCCGAGGCGCTGAAGGCGGCGGGCTACGCGACCGCGGGCTTCTCGGGCGAGACCTCCTACTTCAAGGATCTTGGCTACGACCAGGGGTTCGACCAGCTCGAAGCGCTGGAGAAGGGGACCGCGGCTCTCGAACGGTTGAAGACCCTGCGCGGCCGGCAGTTCGTGTGGATCCACATTCCGGAGCCCGCGGCGCCCTACCTGCGGCGGCCGAACTTCGAGGATCGAATCGATCTCGCGGGGCTCGACCTTCCTCCCCGCGTACAACCCAACGAGCTCGCGCCGTTCCTCGATCCCGCGGTCCCCCTGCCACCCCCGCTACGACAACGCTTCTGGGCGATGTACCGGCTCAACGTCGCCTTCGCCGACGACCGCCTGGGGCACTTCCTCCAGGCCCTGCGGGACAGCGGCCAGTGGGACTGGACGCTGCTGGTGGTCACCTCGACCCATGGCGAGGAGCTGGGCGAGAAGCACCAGATCCTCAACGGCGGCAACCTCGGCCGGCAGCTCCTGGAGGTTCCCCTGGTGGTGAAGCTGCCGGCCGGCGCGAGCCGCCGGATCGCGACGCCGCGGGCCCAGCGGCCGGCGACGGCGCGGATCTGGGCCACCCTGGTGGAAGCGGCGGGCGGCGAGGCGGCGCCCGCGGTGGCGCCCAGCCTCTTCCACGGTCTCTCCGGGGCCTCGGCCGCCGTGCTCTCGGAGCTTTACTTCACCAACGGCACGAACCAGTTCTCCCTGCTGGACGGCGACGATCAGCTCCTGCGGGAGTCGCGCTTCGCCCCACCGCAGCCGGAGTACTACCGCGCCCGTCTGGCGGAGATGGGCCGGGGCAACGCCGAGGTGGCCCGCGCGCTGCTCTCCGAGCCGCCGGAGGCGATCTTCGGCCGGCTCCTCGCCGCCTTCCGCTCCACCCTCCCGTTCACCGGCCGGGGCGAGCCGAAGCTGGCGCTGGAGCGCTGGGGGGCGAAATCGGGGAGCGCCCCGGTCTCGGACCCGCGAAGGACGGCGGAGCTGGCCCGGTTGCTGACTCAGAGATGGAACGAATTCCTTCCAGGCGAGACGACGCCGGAAGCCGAGGCCCGTGAATGGTATACTGCCGAATTGCACTGAAGTGCTGCACTGAAGTGCCGGGCTCCCCCGGGTCCATAGCTCAGCGGTTAGAGCATCCGGCTCATAACCGGACGGTCCCTGGTTCGAACCCAGGTGGACCCACTTTTGGCACGCCCCAAGCCATGGACTTACGATGAGAATCGCGGCCTCTCAAGGCCGCATGATGAGTGAGGTAGTTTTTTTGGAGAGGAGCGAACACTCTAGATGAGTCAAAACCTCCAGACAATCCTGGAGCTCCAGCAGGCGCTCAGCCAGCTCCGGGACGCCGAAAAGCGGCTCCACGGAATTCCCGACTGGATGCGCGAGCTGCACGAAGAGCACGAAACCAGAAAAGCCGAGATCGACACCATCGAGGCCGCCGCGGCGGAAGCGGCCCGAGAGCGCAGGACAGCCGAAGCCGCCGTCCAGGACTCGCAGGAAAAGCTCAAGAAATACCAGCAGCAGATCAACAAGGTGAGCACGCAGCGCGAGTACGACGCGCTGCTCCAGGAGATCGACACCGTCAAGGGGCAGATCTCCACCGGTGAGGAGCTGGCGCTCTCCTCGCTCGACATCTCCGAAAAAGCCCAGAAGGATCTCGAAACGCTTCGCGAAGGCTTCCAGGAGCTCGAGGACCGTTACGCGGCCGAGCAGACGCGCTGGGAAGCCGAGAAGCCCGGCATCGCCAAGCAGGTGGAAGGATTGAAAGCCCAGATCGCCACTCTGCGCCAGCAGCTTCCCCGCGGCGTCGTGGCGAACTTCGAACGCATTCTCGAACGGTATCCCGGCGGGGCGGTGGCGCCGGTACGCATCATCGAGCGGCCAGGCCAGAAGCAGCGCGAGTGGCATTGCACCGCCTGCAACTACCGCGTCCGCCCCCAGGTGGTGGTGGAGATCCGCAACGAAGGCAGCCTGATCCAGTGCGAGTCGTGCAAACGTATCCTCTACCTGGAGCCGGCCGAGGCCGATTGATCGACTCAAGGCCATGAACGACGACGCGCCGGTGACGGAGCGCCTCTCATGGATTCGGAGCCGTATCGAGGGGGCCTGCCGGCGCGGCGGTCGCTCGGCCGGCAGCGTGATCCTGGTAGGCGCCAGCAAGACTCAAGCCCCGGCTCGTCTGGCCGAGGCCTGGGCGGCCGGTCTACGCGTCTTCGGCGAAAACCGGGTGCAGGAAGCCGTGACCAAGAGCGCCGAGCTGCCGCTTGGCATCGAGTGGCACCTGATCGGTCCGTTGCAGAGCAACAAGGTCCGGCCGGCGGTCGAGCTGTTCCGGGCCGTTCACTCCATCGATCGGATACGAATCGCCGAGGCCCTCGACCGCGAGGCCGCCTCGCGCGGCAAGACGCTCGACGGCTTTTTGGAGATCAACCTCGGCCACGAGGAGAGCAAGCACGGCTTCCACCCCGAGGGGCTGGCGGAGGCTGTCCGTCCGCTGGCCAAGCTCTCCAACCTGCGCATCGCAGGCCTGATGGCGATCCCACCTCCTGGAGAGACTGCCGAGGACTCCCGTCCGTGGTTCCGCCGGCTGCGCGAGTTGCGCGACGACCTCGCCGGCCGCCCCGAATGGCGGGGCTTTCCCGGCTGGCTCTCCATGGGCATGAGCGACGACTTCGAGGTCGCGGTCGAGGAGGGGGCCACCCACGTGCGGGTGGGAAGCGCGCTGTTTGGACCGCGCAAGCCGCGCTGAGAGAGATGTCCTCCTGTTCATGCTAGGATAGCTATCCTTTTTTCAAGGCGTTTCTCAGGAGATCCAAGCATGGCGATCACCCCGCTCGAAATCCAGAAGATGCGCTTCTCCCAGAAGATGAGGGGCTACGACGCCACCGAGGTGGAAGGCTTCCTCTCCTTGCTGGCCGAGGATCTCGCCGGCCGCCTCGCCCAGATCGAGAAGCTCGAACGGGAGAACCACCTCTTCAAGCAGCGCCTGGAGGAGACCGAGCACCGCGAGCATCAGCTCCAGCAGACCCTGCTGCGGGCCCAGAAGGTCTCCGAGGACATCACCGCCAACGCCCGTCGCGAGGCCGAGCTGACGGTCAAGGAGGCCGAGATGATGGCCGACAAGATTGTGCAGCAGGCGGTCGACCAGTCCACCCGTTACGAGAGCAAGATCATGGAGCTGCGGGTCGCCCGCCGCGAGCTGCAGCTCAAGTTCAAGAACACCCTCGACCTCTTCCAGCGCATCCTGGAGGCCGAGATGGACGACGAGCGCAGCCCGGCCACGGTCCACGCCCTGAGCGCTCAGCGCAAGCGGCGGGAGGCCGGGGCTTGAAGATGCCGGAGGGCGCCCGGCGTCTCTTTCCTCATTACGAGGACGAGGACCTGGACCTCCGGCACGGCTGCTCGCTGATCCTCAGCCGCCTGCTGGAGGACGGCGACGGCGCCGACCTCGCCTGGCTCACGGCGAACGTCCCCGAAGCAGAGATCGCGGAATGGTTCGGCCGGCACGGGGGCCGCCGGCTCTCCGCCCGCAGCCGCGAGCTCTGGCGCGTCGTGCTCGGCCGGGAGCCCGGCCCCGTTCACCCGGAGGCCCGGGCGCTTTGGCCGCTGTGACTCATCTCGAATCCCTGGCCCCCCGCTCCCAGGAGCTGCTGGCGCGCCTCGCGCCGCTGCCCTGGGCGGAAGACTTCTACCTCGCCGGCTCGGCCGCTCTCGCCCTCCACGCCGGCCACCGCCCGGTGACCGACCTGGACCTCATGTCCAACGCCAACCGGCTCACCAGTCCGGACCGCCGGGACCTGCTCGCCGCGCTGCTGGCCGCCGCTCCGGAGACGGAGGTCGAGACCGCCCGCGATGGCTACCTATTCATCCACGTAGGAGGTGTGGGCGTCCGCTTCTTCTACTATCCCTACCCGCTCGTGAAGCCGTTCGCGGAATTTGCCGGCGTCGGCGGCCTCGCCGTGATCTCCGCCGCCGATCTCGGTCTGATGAAGCTCGGCGCCATCATCAGCCGCGCCAGCCGCCGCGATTTCGTGGACCTCTACCTCCTCTGCCGCGAGGTTCCCCTTGCGAGCCTCCTCGCGCTCGCCGAGGACAAGTTCGGCCACGTCCGCGACTTTCCCCTCCAGGCCCTCAAGGGGCTCGCGGACCTCACCGAGATCGAGGGAGATCCCATGCCCCGCCTCGCCGTGCCCCTGGACTGGGCCGAGGTGGAGAGCTGGCTGCGGGAGCAGGTGCGCGAGTTGGGCCGCGCCCATGTCGGGCTCAGCTAGAATCCTCCCGCCATGGCCGATCTCCTGATCCACAACCTCGCCGAAGTGGCCACGCCGGTCGGGACGTCGCCCCGGCGGGGAGCCGATCAGCGGCAGGTGAGCCGCCTGCGCGGGGCCGAGGTGCTGTGCCGCGACGGGCGGATCGCCTTCGTAGGCGACCTAGGCGAACGGCATCGCCTCTTCGGCGAGCTGCCGGCGGCCGAACGGCTCGACGGCCAGGGCGGCACCCTGATCCCCGGCTTCGTCGATCCCCACACCCATCTTCCCTGGGCGGGCACCCGCGAGGAGGAGTTCGTGGCCCGGCTGGCCGGTACGAGCTACCAGGAGATCGCGGCGGCCGGCGGCGGCATCCTAGCGACCGTCGCGGCCACCCGCCGGGCGAGCGAGGAGGAGCTGGTCGCCAACGTCCGCCGTCGGATGGACCAGATGCTCGCCTGGGGCACCACCACCGCCGAGGCGAAGAGCGGCTACGGCCTCAACGAACAGGACGAGCTCAAGCAGCTCCGTGCCATCCGCCGGGCCACGGCGGATCACCCGGTGGACCTGGTGCCCACCCTGCTCGCCGCCCACGAGGTGCCGCCCGAGCTGCGGCAGGACCGCGGACGCTACATCGACCAGATCTGCGACGAGATCGTCCCGGCCACCGCCGAGGCGGGTCTCGCCCGGTTCTGCGACGTCTTCTGCGAGACGGGGGTCTTCTCGGCCGCCGAGTCGCGCCGGGTGCTCGAAGCGGGCGTCCGCCACGGCCTCGCACCCCGCCTCCACGCCGACGAGTTCGCCGATTCCGGCGGCGCCGAGCTGGCCGCGGAGCTGGGCGCCCTTTCCGCCGACCACCTCATGGCCGTCTCTCCCGCCGGCATCGAGGCCCTGGCCGGCTCCGGCGTCACCGCCGTGCTTCTGCCCGGCACCAGCTTCTTCCTCATGAAGCACCGCTACGCCCCGGCCCGCGCGCTGATCGAGGCCGGAGTGCCCGTGGCCCTGGCCACGGACTGCAACCCCGGCTCGTCCCACACCGAATCCATGCCCATGGTTGTGGTGCTGGCGGTGCTGGAGCTGGGCCTCACCATCGAGGAGGCCTTGACCGCCGCCACGCTCAACTCGGCCTGCTCCCTGGGGCTCGGCGGCGAGATCGGCACCGTCGAGGCCGGCAAGCGGGCCGACCTCGTCCTGCTGGCGGCGCCCAACCTCCTCCACCTCGTGTATCACTATGGGATCAACCCCGTCGCCGCCGTGGTGAAGGGGGGAAGCGTCGTCCGGCGGGCCGCTTGACGTAGAATCGGCCCGCAACTCAAACCTTGGAGCCAACGGACGCCGTATCGATCGAGGAGGACCGTCCATGCCATTCCGGACCCTTCCACGCGCTCTCGCCGCCGGCCTGCTGGCCGCGGCGGGTCCGTTTCTCCTCTCTGCCCTCGCTCAACCCAACCCCGCTCCCACCCCCACCAACCAGGAGCACCTGGAGATCCACGAGGTCGTCACCCCTTCCGGCCTCAAGTACACCGACCTCAAGATCGGCCAGGGCGACGTCGCGGAAACCGGTAAGGTCCTGGAGGTCCACTACTCCGGCTGGCTGGCGGCGAACCGCGTCAAGTTCGACTCCAGCATAGAAGACCGTCCCTTCACCTTCCGCCTGGGGACCGGCGACGCCATCAAGGGCTGGGACGAGGGGTTGATGGGAATGAAGGTCGGCGGCAAGCGGCGGCTCGTCATACCCCCCGAGCTCGGCTTCGGCAAGCAGGGCGTGGGGAGCGTCGTGCCGCCCAACGCGGTGCTCGTCTACGAGTTCGAGCTGCTGGCCGTGCGATAAGCTTGCGCGCCCGCGACGCCGAAATTCCGGACCGGGACGACGAACCACACCGGCCGCCGGCAAAAATGCGCCCGCCGGAAGAATCGCCGCCCGCGTGTCACAAAAAATTGACCCGGGTCAAAAAAGAATCGACCGCGGTCGACGTGACGTAGACCGCGGTCTACGGAAGATCGACCCGGGTCTACAGAGCATCGACCGCAGTCAACGAAGCGTAGACCCGGGTCTACGTGACATCGACCCGGGTAAACGGAGCGCTGACCCGGGTCAAAAAAGAATCGACTGCGGTCAACGTGACGTAGACCGCGGTCTACGGGAGATCGACCCGGGTCTATGTGACGTCGACCCGGGTAAACGGAGCGTTGACCTGGGTCAAAAGAGAATCGACTGCGGTCAACGTGACGTAGACCGCGGTCTACGGAAGATCGACCCGGGTCTATGTGACGTCGACCCGGATAAACGGAGCGTTGACCCGGGTCAAAAGAGAATTGACCGCGGTCAACGTGACGTAGACCGCGGTCTATGGAAGATCGACCCGGGTCTACGGAGCATCGACCGCGGTCGACATGGCGTTGAACGCGTGCCACGAAACGCTGACCGCCTCCAACGGACCCCTGGAAGGGTACTGCGGGCCGATCTTCCAGTACGGCCAGCCGCTGTCCCAGAGCGAGATTCCCGAGAAGGCATCTCCGATGAAGCACGACTCGTTACCACCAGAGGAGATCCCGGACGCGACACCAAGTCTCTAGCTCTGCCAAGCCGGTATTGCAATCCTCGGACAGGGAACACCATCTGCATGGCTGCCGCCGCATCCGACGGTTTAGCCGTAGACTATACCTAAGTGGCACGAAAAGAAGGAGATAGAGATACCTAGTCACCGCTGGCTGCAATCTCGCCTAGCCCAAGGTTGTCGCCATGGCTGGCTAGGAGCTCGGGCGATTAGGCGGTGACACCAAGGTTGGCCAGACCTGTGATCGACGAACCTTCATGGAGTCGCCGCCAGGTTCGGCTCAGCGATACCTCGTCCGTAGGCGAACAGATCGGACGTTGCATCGAGAATCTGAGTCGCCCGGAAATTCAGCGCGCAGATGAAAGCCCAAATGGCGTTCTCTTCGGTCGCCGTCACGATCTCATCTCCATATATACGGCCAGCGAAGAGCGCTTGGGGTTGCAGAACTAGAATGGCGTCGACCGCACCTTCACTGATTTTGGAGTTGACCGTCTTTAGCTGACTCCACCCTGAATACCCAACAACATAGAATGGGATGCCCTCGGGCATCTCCCCACGGGTCCAGCCGCCCCCTCGATACCGCCGCTTCAGCGGACGGACCTTGTCGCGGGTGGCAAGCACCTCATCCCACTGCGATGAAAGGGTTGATTTGACCTCGATCACCGAGCTTGCGCCTTCCGCCAGAATCAACCTCACGTTCGCAATCGACGGCGCTGGTACGCTTGGGAAGTGACCGTTTTCGACAACGCCGTCGAGCTGACCAGACTGACCTCCATATTGGTCGATGATCTGTCCGGTGGTCACTCGGTACTTCGCCGGCAGACTGGGCAGTATTAGCTGTCGTATGGTTTGCTCGCGGACGTATCCGGAGATGGCGCTTGGTCCCCCGTCCTGATGGGCGGCAACTAAAGCTTGTCGGATGGCCGAGAGGCGCGATAGAAGGACCGGGTGCATGGACCGATGCTATCATCGAGGTTGCGAGGCGGCTGGCCAGCCGGGCGTTGAAGCTGACGGCCACCTCGCTCCCTTCGGTCGCTCGGTGCCGCTCGCGGGATTGAGCGGATCCTCGCCAGCTTCGAAGAAGCGCAGCGAGAACGAGCCCGCGATCATCGCGCAGTCATGGCCACCCGGTGGAGGACGATGTCCATGCGGGCGATGTTGAGGAGCGCGCCGCTGGAGTCGAACGAGAAGTCGAGGAGGACGCCCTTGGCGCCTGTGGAGCCGTCGCTCTCCCACGTCCCCTGCTGGCTGCTGAAGTTGAAGACCTCCTGGATCGAGCTCTGGCCGAGGAACGAGCCGTCGGCCCCCAGGGTCCAGATGCTCTTGGCGCCGCTACCCGCCTGGGTCAGGTAGGTCCGGCGCAGTCCTTCGGGAAGCCGTCGCCGACCGGCAGCGGAGTCTCCATCCCCGAGCTCCTGGCCGTGCGATAAGCTTGCCGCCTGAAAGGAGGCAACCCGTCATGGCAGAAGCCGCAGGAGAGACCACCACCGCGTCCGGCCTGAAGTACACCGACCTCGAAGTCGGCCAGGGAGCCGAGGCAAAAGCCGGCCAGACCGTCAACGTCCACTACACCGGCTGGCTGGAGAACGGCACCAAGTTCGACTCCAGCCTCGACCGCCGGAGCCCCTTCAGCTTCCACCTCGGCGGCGGCCAGGTGATTCGCGGCTGGGACGAGGGCGTCGCCGGCATGAAGGTCGGCGGCAAGCGCCGCCTCACCATCCCCGCCAACCTCGGCTACGGCGCCCGTGGGGCGGGCGGTGTCATCCCGCCGAACGCGACGCTGATCTTCGAGGTGGAGCTGCTGGGAGTGAAGTAAACCCCTGGGAGCGCTGGCGTCCCGCCGGCCTACCAACTCCGCTTTGTTTCCAGCGCCGTCTCGAAAGAAAAGCAGAGTTAGCAGGCCGGCGAGACGCCAGCGCTCCCAGGGAAAAGCCAGGAAAAGCTACTTCACCGCCGCATACTGGGGCCTGATGTCCACCGGCACCGAGGCGAGCTTTCCGATCGCGTCCCGTAACGCCTGCGAGGGCTTGCCGTAGGTGTCGAGGAACTTCTTCGTGCCCTCGTAGTCGCCGCGCGCCTGGAGCTCCAGCATGTCGTGCAGCAGGTCGCGGATGCCGGCGGGGAACTTCTCGGAGACGGCGTGCACCCGGCCCTGGGCGTTGAGCTGGAGCGCGCCCTTGGCCATCAGGTAGTTGAACTGGGACACGACACCCTGGCCGTGGGCCTCGTCCACGCCGAAGCGGGCGGCGCGGAACAGGCCGGCGACGTAGGTGGGCTCGAGCGACTTGCGCAGCGTCGCCGGCATGTCGCCCCGCTCGATGAGGGCGAGGATGTTGTAGACGCCCATGACGTCCGCTTTCGCCTCCTCCAGGGTGGCGAACAGCTCCTTGAGCTCCAGCCGCACCTCGGTCTTGCGGCCGTTCACCGTGATGGTGCCAGGCCCCAGACCGTGGGATAGCTCGTGGTGGAGGGTCTCGTTCAGGTAGGCGTCGAAGGAGACGTCCTTCACCTGGGCGGGATCGAGCACCAGGCCGGCGATGGGGAGCAGGATCTTGTCGTACTTCGCCTTCATCGTGTTGCGCAGCAGGACCTTCTTCGAGCCCTTGGCCTCCCGCACCCGCTCGTCGTTGGGCAGGTTGAAGGCCGCCGTCTGCACGCCGGCCTGGGCCTCGCCGCCGCCGTAGACCAGGTCGACCACCCGGATGGGGCTCTCGGTGCCGCGGTTCAGGTTCTTGTCCGCGTCCGGAATCGGCAGGTTGCGCTCCAGCCACGGCAGGCGCTCCTTGTAGAGGGCGAGCGCGGCGCTCTCCTTGGGCAGGTTCACGGTGACGTAGGCCTCGAAGGCGGCCTTGTAGCCGAACAGATCGTCCTCGTAGGTCTCGTAGGGGCCGATCGTGACCTCCACCGGCGCGTCGAGATCCATCCAGGCGACGTCCGAGGCGTAGTAGTCGTCACTCTCGAAGGCGGCGGCCCGCAGCTCCAGGAACTTCTTGAGCGAGGCGTTGCCGGTGATCGCCGCCGCCTCCCGCAGCAGCTTCGCCGCGGGCTTCAGCCACTCGGCGTACTCCTGGGCGTAGGGCACGGCCACGAGGCCGCCGTCCTTGCCGCGGCGGATCACCGTGAAGGTGGAGGTGAGCTTCTCCTTGTCGCCCGGATGCTTGGCGACCCAGGCTTCGAAGTCCTGTTTGGAGAGGTCCTCCGGGTAGTAGCCCGCTCCCGCCGGATGGGTCTTGCTGCCGAGGAAGGGCTGGCGCTCCGCGAGACGATCCCACGGGCCGTAGTTGATGTCGAAGTACTCGCGGGCCGCCGCGGCCTGCGGGTCCTTGAGCGCCTTCAGCTCCTCGCGCATCGCGGGGTTGCCCGTCCAGGCCTGGCGTAGGAAGATCTCGTTCATCAGCTTGCCGGCCTCGACCAGCTTGCCGAGCACCTTGCGGTCCTCCGCCGTCAACGCCGAGAGGTCCGCGGAAAAAGGCGTCGGAACGAACTGGGCGATCCGCTTCTGGATGTCAGGCACGACTCTCAGCTCCTCTCCCGCCTTCTTGGGGGCTTTGGGCTCCGCGGCCTGCACCGGCACGGCCAGCGCGAGCCCCGCCAGACAGGCCACGCTCGCAAACGCTGAACGCATGGTTTCTCCTTTGGTAGGGGATCTGGAAGGTGTTCATCGCGGCAAGGATGGCACACCCCTCGCGCAAGGGCCAAGCATGAAAACCCGCCTGGCTCAGAAGGGCGGCGCGTCCCCCTTCACGGCGTCCAGCAGATTGATCCGCTCCTCCCGGCCGTCCACGGCAACTTCCAGCCGGTCGTAGGTCCATTGCCCCGCCGACTTGTGGGCGACCGCGTAGAGCGTGCCGTCCTTGCTGGAGCCTTTCAGGGGGAACGAGAGGGCCGCGTTGCCGGTGGGGCCAGAGGTTCTCACGTGGCCGTTGACCCACCAGCCCTCCTTGATCGGCTCGCCGAGCTCGGCGCGGACCTGGGGATTCGTGGTGGCCTTGTCGAGAGCACCCTTGAAGACGTCCGTGCGGCGAAAGACCGCGAAGAAGGCGAACGAAAACACGAACGCGGCGACCAGGATCGAGCCGCAGCAGGAGGGCACGAACCACTTCCAGTTGCGCTGCCCCCAGTTCGGACGCGGCGCCATCCCTTCGGGGCTGGTCATCGTCAGGCCTCCTTCCCTACTCGCGGACGGCCGCGTGCACGGCCATGTCCAGGTACTTTTCGCCGTCGAGGAGGTGCGTCTGCCGGGACTCGACCGCGAAGACGAGGACGATCTCCGGCCTCGGGTCGTCCGCCTGGATGCGCTCGGCGAGAGCGGGCGCCAGCTCGGCGACCCGGTAGACCCAGGATTCCAGGACGATGTCGTGGGTGCGGACGTTGGACGGCGATCCGGGGTGACCCGGCTCCCAGGCGGGAACCTTCTTCTGGCCGTAGCGCAGCACCGGAGGAGGCCCGAGAAGGATGAGGGCGCGACCCCGGTCCGTGAGGCTGCCGCGGACACCGTCCTCCGAGTAGAGGCGGTCCGCAGCGTCCACTCGCTCGTAGAAGGTCTTGGCGAACTCGCTGCCGTGCTTCGTGGGATCGGGATCGCGCCGGCGCCAGAAGGCTTCGTTGAAGTCCACCGTCTCCCGCGTGGAGTGGAGTCGCCGATACTGATGGACCTCCTCGGGCAGCATGAGCCAGCGGGTGGGGCCCTCATCCAGACCGCCGGAGGAGCGGCGGGGTGGGGAGGACTGGCAGCCCGGGAGCAGCAGGAACAGCAGGGGCAGGACGGCGACGGGCCGTCTCAGCGCTCGATTGCCTCCAGCCATTTCGACTCGGCGGCCTCCCTCCTGTAAGGTTCGGCGCCTGCTTTTAGTGAATGCTGCCGACTTCCGGCTCCGGAGCCTCCTGGATCGGTCCGAAGGACTTCTCGTAGCGCTCCAGATTGCTGCTCAGTGCGCCGATGATCCGCTTCAGGTGCCCCGGGCTGGTGACGATCCGGGCCGACACGATCCCCTGCGGGGGCACCAGGTTGATGAAGTCGAGGATGAACTCCTCGCGCGTATGGGTGATGCGGAGCAGGTTCGAGTACCGGCCCTTCAGCTCGTCGTCCGTGATCTTTACGTTGAAGCCTGCTTCGGGCTCGTCCATCGAAATCTCCTTGTGTGGCTGTACGCGGCATGCTACCCCATCCGGGGGGGAGCTGGGCTCAAGGGTCCAGAGTCTTCCGCCCCGCCCACTTCAATCCGCCCGTGAACTCCCAGTCGTGCTCCGGCAGGTACATGCCGATCCCGCCCGCCCGGGCCGTGACGGTGAATTCCAGGGCCCGGCGCTGATAATCATACGGCGCGCCTTCCTTGGAGTGGACGGCCACGTCCACCACGTAGTCGCCGGGACCTAGCCGCAGGGCGGGACAGGTGAGGCGCACCGTGGCCTCGCCGTCGAAGACGCCGGCGACGTAGCCTTCGAGATCGGTGTTCGTCCCCCAGACTTCCGTGCCGCGGGGCGTCGCGACGGCGACGCCGAAGACGAAGTCGTTCAGAGCCTTGGCGGCCCGGGCGCGGATCTCGAACACCACCGGCTCGCCGCTCTCCACGTGGTAGCGCTCCTCCCCTCCGACGACGCCGGCAAACATTCGGATCGAGGTGATCTCCGCCTCCCGCGATCCCCAGCGCAGCTCCGGATCCTCGCTCGCCGGGTCCTCCTGGCGCTGCTGGAGAGCCGCCTTGTGCTCCTCGCCTTCCTTCTCGGCCACCTCCTGCCGGTAGGCGTCGATCACCCGGCGGGGCTCTCCCACCAGACGCTGATGGCCGTTCTCCAGCCACATCACGCGGTCGCACACCCCCTCGACCAGGTCGAGGCTGTGGCTGACCAGCAGCAGCGTCCTCCCCGACGCCAGGAACTCCTCGATCCGCCGCAGGCAGCGATGGGCGAACGCCTCGTCGCCCACGGCCAGCACCTCGTCGACCAGCAACACGTCCGGGTCCGTATGGACGGCCACCGCGAAGCCCAGCCGCACGTACATGCCGGAGGAGTAGTTCTTCACCGGCTCCTCCATGAAGTCCCCCAGGCCCGAGAACTCCACGATGTCGGCGTAGCGGCTCTCGATCTCCTTGCGGGTGAGCCCCAGCACGGCGCCGTTGATGAAGACGTTCTCGCGGCCCGAGATCTCGGGGTGGAACCCGGCGCCGAGCTCGATGAGCGCCGCCACCCGGCCGGCGACCACGATCCGCCCCGTCGTCGGCTTGAGCATGCCGGCCACGAGCTTGAGCATCGTCGACTTCCCCGAGCCGTTGCCGCCGATGATGCCGAACGCCTCGCCCCGGCCGACGGTGAAGTCGACGCCTTCCAGAGCGGCGATGGCCTCGTCCGGCCGTAGCCCGCGGGTGAGGTTGCGGCCCACCAGCGCGCTTTTGAGGGTGCGCAGGCGGTCGCCCGGCATCGTCCGGCGGTAGAGCTTGGTCACGCCCTCGACGGAGATGACGGGAACGGCTGGGGTCTCGTCGCTCACGCGGCCTCCACCAGCGTCTCCCGCAGACGCTCGAAGAGCCCGGCCCCGAGCGACCACGCCACCAGGCTGACCGTGGCCATCTGCAACCACAGCGAAGGCTCCGGGAACCGCCCCCAGAACAGCGCCTCCTGGTAGGAGAGGATGTAGGGCGTGAATGGGTTGAGCCGCACCGCCCACCAGACGTACCGAAGATGGCGGATGCTATCCAGCGGGAAGAGGATGGGCGTCAGGAAGAACATCAGGGTCAGCAGGTTGCCCAGCAGGTCCCGCACGTCCTTGAAGTGGACGGTGAGGGCGGAAAATCCCAGCGCCAGCCCGGCCACCAGGGGGAGGTGAATGAGGACGATGGCCGGCAGGGCGACGGCCGAGACGCCGCCCACGTTGTAGCCCAGGATCCGCCCCGCCACCAGCGCCGTGAACACGATGGGCAGGGCGAAAAGGAAGTGCACGAGGTTCGAGAAGACCGACACCATCGGGATCAGCTCGGCGGGGAACACCGCCTTGCGGATGAGCCCCGAGCTGGCCACCAGGGACATGGCCCCCTCGAGGGTCGAGGCCGAGGTCCAGATCCAGGGAAACAGTCCGCTGACCAGGAACAGGGCATAGGGATCGGCCCCCTGCGACCGGGCCTTGAACACGACGCTGAAGACGAACGTGTAGACCGCCAGCAGCAGCAGCGGATTGGCGAGCGACCAGAGAAACCCCAGCACCGAGCCCCGATAGCGAGCCTTCAGCTCCCGGGAAGTCAGGGTCGCGAGGAGCCCACGGTAGCGGAAGAGCTGTGCGGCGACCCGGAACATAGAGGGGAGGAATCTATCACCTCGGGACGGGGCACCGTCCGAGCCGAAACGCCTGCTCTAAGGAAGGAATAAAAAGGCGCCGGCCGGGGCTGCTGCCCGGCCGGCGCCCAAGAAGGAGCGGTGGATCGGTCCGCTCCCTCTTTTGGAAACGTCAGCGGCGGATCGCCACCGTCGACGTGGCTGTCGCCGCGGGCACCCGCGCGTGAGCCTCCTTGGGTCTTGCGACCACTCGGCGCGGACCGAAAGCCAGCCGCATCACCGGTCCCAGCACGGACGGATGAAACAGGGCCACCGGCGACTTCAACATGTGGTTCACTTCCTGGAAACGGCGGAAAACCTCCTCGCTCTGAGGGATCAGCCGGATGACCTGCTCGAGGTACCAGTGCATGAACTTTACCTTGGCCGTCACCTCGCCGCCCTGCGTCGTGGGCCAGCGCAGATCCTCGCCTGTGGTCAGGGCCCAGGGACCGGCCACCAGCTTTGCCACGTGCTTTTGGAAACGATGGGTGTCCAGCCGGCCGCGACCGTGCTTCAGGCACTTCCCCAGCTCCAGCGCTTCGAGGCCGGTGAGCGTCATGCCCACGCCGTAGACCGGATTGAAGGCGCACACCGAATCGCCGAGGGCCGCGAAGCCCTGGGGAATCCGTGCCTTGTCGAAGCTGCGCAGGCGGTTCTCCGTCCGGCGGTAGCCCCAGATCTTCGACAGCGGCTTGGCCTTCTGGATCGCCCGGTAGAGCTCCGGCGACGACAGGCTGCGGGCGAACTGCAGGAAGGCGTCCTCGTCCGTCGGCGGATAGTCGTGCATCACTCCCGCCAGCGTCACGATCCAGCGGTTCCCCTCGATGGGCTGAATGATTCCAGCCCGCGGCTGATATGGCGGCCGGTTCATGAGGAACAGCACCTTCCACTCCTTCTTGTACTCCTCGACCGGCTCGTAGATGCGGGTGGCATAACCCCAGAAAGCGTCGACGACGGTCTCCCCGGGCTTCTCATAGCCCGCGGCTTCCAGCCATTCCGGAGCCCGTGAGCCGCGGCCGCTGGCATCCACCACCACCTCGGCTTCCATCAGCTCTTCCTCGATCGCCACGCCGGGGTCGCGATGACGCGGCCGCAGCCGCACTCCGGAGATCCGGGTCTGGCTCGCGTCCAGCTCCAGGCCGGCGACCTCGACGCCCTGGCGGAAGGCGACTTTCGGATGCCGCATCAAGTGACGCCGTACGGTGGCCTCGAAGAGAGGTCTGGTAAAGGTACAAAACTCGAGACCCAGCGCCTTGCGCGGCGACCAGCCCGAGCGATAGAGAATTCGGAACTCGCTGCCCTGATCGAGGAGATGGCTTCCCTGGTCCTGAAGATCGGCGGTGATCCCCGGGAAGATCTCCTCGGCGACCATCAGGCCGCGTTTGAGGAGGAAGTGGAGATGCCGGGCCTGGGGTACTCCCGGCCGGTTTTCACTGCCCTCGGGCAACTGGTCTCTTTCGACGACGGTGACGCGGTCGAAGTGATCGGCGAGCACGCGAGCTGCCAGCATGCCGCCGACGCTGCCGCCCACCACCACGGCATGACGGCCGTCGGGCGAGCTTTCTTGCCGTTGCTGCCTCCAGCTACGGTCCTGCATGATCGTGTCCCCCTTTAAGGGTTCCGCAAACTGCACGGTGTTGACTCCCAAGAGTGCATACGTAATGCCAGAGGACGAGTTGCCCTCTCCAGGGGAGTTCGATTGTAAAGAGTGCTCTCTGACAGGACTTCACGTCCGCGCCGGAGGACACCCCGGAGGCTTCTCGGGGTATCCTCTTCCGGGAGGTACTTGCCTCATGCGTCTTCACGTCCTTGGCAGCTCCGGCGGCTACCCGGCTCCCGACAATCCCAACACCGGCTTTCTCCTCGAGAACGGCGGTGCCCGGCTGTGGATCGACGCCGGCACCGGCACCTTCGCCGCTCTCCAGCGGCTGACCGATTTCACGCGCCTCGACGCGGTCGTCATCAGCCACCTTCACCCCGACCACTGCGCCGACCTCTACCCTCTCCAGGTCGCGTTGCGCTACCGGATGGAGGGCGCCCTGCGCGTTCCTCTCTACGGGCCTCCGGGAACCCTCGAAGCGCTCGGCGGACTGCTGGGAAACGACGGCCCGGCGGGCCTCGGCGACACGTTTCCCTTCCGTGCCGTGGATGCCGGCGACACCGTGGAGGTGGCCGGCTGCCGCCTGCGTTTTCTGCGCACCGACCACCCCGGCCATACCCTCTCCATCCGTGTCGAGAGCCCCGACGGAGCCTTCGTTTTCTCGGCGGACACCGGCCCGAACGCCGACCTCGCGGGCTTCGCCCGGGGCGCCGATCTGCTCGTCTGCGAGGCCACCTACCAGGAAGACAAGGCCGGCGCGCCCATGCACCTCACCGCCCGCCAAGCCGGTGAAACCGCCCGTCGAGCCGGCGTGCGCGAGCTGGCGATCACCCACATCTGGCCCACTTTCGACCCCCAGATCACCCTCGCGGAAGCCCGCTCCGCCGCCGGTGACATCCCCGTCCGCTGGGCCTATCCGGGCGAGGTCTTCACGGTGGGCGAGGAGCCAGGCTGAGGATTTGTAAGTTCTCCTCTCTTCTTTTCCGATAGAAATGTAAGTATGTCCTGATTTCCACCGAAAACCGGGCGCGAGTCAGGATCTGTCGGGAGTGTCAGGGAATGTCAGGGTCTGTCATTGACAGAGCGCAGTCGGTGCGCAGTCCATCGATCCGGACTGCCCTGGGAGTGGGCACATTCCGGGTTCCTTGCCGACTTACAAAAATTCTCAGGGGTGTCTGCGAAGATTTGTCACCTGGCCCGCGCATGATCTAATAGCCTTGGCGTAACCCTGAACGAGGAGCGAAGAGATGAGCTTTCTGGCAGGCATGTTCGGCCCGAGGCGCGAGGAGGTCTGGAAACAGCTCTGCGGCGAGATCGGCGCCGACTTCGTCGACGGCGGCTTCTGGAAGGGGGACAAGGTCGTCGCCCACGTCAAGGGCTGGACGGTCACCCTGGACGTCTACAGCGTCTCGAGCGGTCATAACCACGTGACCTTCACCCGCATGCGGGCGCCCTTCGTCAGCCAGGACAACCTGCGCTTCCGCATCTACCGCAAGAGCTTCTTCAGCGGGCTGGGGAAGATGCTGGGGATGCAGGACATCGAGGTGGGCTACTCCAGCCAGTTCGACGACGACTTCATCGTCCAGGGCAACGACGAGACCAAGATCAAGGCCCTCTTTGCCAACGCGGAGATCCGGCGCCTGATCGAGGAGCAGCCGCAGATCCGCCTGGAGCTCAAGGACGACGAGGGCTTCTACTGCCACCGCTTTCCGGACGGCGTGGACGAGCTCTACTTCCAGGTGACGGGCGTGATCCGCGACGTCGAGCGCCTGAAGAAGCTCTTCGACCTCTTCGCCGAGGTGCTCGAGGAGATGCACCGATTAGGCTTCGCCTCGGACGCGGACCCGGGAGTGAAGATCTGATGGCCGGCTCCTTCGTCAAGAAGTACGCCGCCCTGCTCTCGACGCCCGTCTTCCTCGTTCTGCTCCTCGCCGTCGTGGCCCTGGGGTATTTCCACAGCCTCCTGGGTCATGGCCCGCTGACGCTCGGCCTGCAGGCCGCCGCCATCCTTCTGATGATCTGGGCGCGGGTGACGTTCGGCCTGCGCAGCTTCCACTATGCGGCGAATCCGACGTCGGGCGGGCTGGTGACGACCGGCCCCTACCGCTTCGTCCGCCACCCGATCTACGCCGCCATCCTCCTCTTCGTCTGGACGGGAGTCGCCGCCAACTGGAGTCTTCAGGCCGCCGCCCTGGGTCTGCTGGCCACGGCCATGACCGTCCTGCGCATGCTCCTGGAGGAATCGCTGGTCGTCGAGCGCTACCCCGAGTACGCCGACTACGCCCGGCGCACCCGGCGAGTGATACCTTTCGTCGTGTAGCCGGTTCATCCTGTAATCGGTTCATCGGTTCCCTCTTGATTGGGGTCGAATTGGAAGGAGAGACGGGCATGCCGTGGATTCAGGTCACCCAGAGCACGATCCGGGACATCTGGCTGCGCACCGAGTCGATCATCGGCCTGGCGCCGGCCGAGCGTCACGGCAGCGGCACCAAGGTCCTCCTCCTCTCCGGCGAGACCCTCGACGTGGTCGAGGCGCAGGGCGATCTCCTCGACAAGATCCGCGAGATCGAAGGGACGGGAGAGAAGGAGCGGCGCATAGGGTTCCCGGTGGAGTAAAGGGAGAGCATGGATACCGTCAAGCATCTGATCGACTTCGTCCTTCACCTGGACAAGCACCTCGGGCCCATCATCCAGCAGTACGGGGTCTGGACGTACCTCATTCTCTTCGCCGTCATCTTCTGTGAGACGGGACTGGTGGTGCTGCCGTTCCTGCCGGGCGACTCGCTGCTGTTCCTGGCGGGCGTCTTCGCCGGTCGCGGCTCGCTGTCGCTCGGGATCCTGCTGGTGGCGCTGATCGCCGCCGCGATCCTGGGGGATACGGTCAACTACTGGGTGGGGCACTTCCTGGGGCACCGCCTGATCGCCTCCAAGCGGCGGCTCATCAAGCCGGAGCACCTGGCCTATACCCACGAGTTCTTTGAGAAGTACGGCGGCAAGACGATCATCCTCGCCCGCTTCGTCCCCATCGTCCGCACCGTGGCGCCGTTCGTCGCCGGCCTGGGCGAGATGAGCTACGGGCGGTTCATGAGCTACAACGTCATCGGCGGCACGGCGTGGGTGCTGCTCTGCACCCTGGCCGGCTACGGGCTCTACCGCAACCAGTTCGTCCAGGATCACTTCTTCATCGTCGAGCTGCTGATCATCGGCCTGTCCCTGCTGCCGGTGGTGTGGGAATTCTGGAAGGCGCGGTCGCGGAAGGAATAACCTCCCCCGAACCAGCGTTCTCGCGTGTGACCTCGGGGGAGCGCGCCGGCCGGCTTGGCAAATCCGTCCAGATGTGACACTCTTAGGTTGTTCGCCCCTGGCGAGCACAAGAAGCGCAGTTTGAAAGCAGTGGCTCAACTCTTGAGCCCCCGAACGGGCCTCGCCGGCAAAAGCTCCCGTTCTCTTTTCTCTTTATCTTGCCGGAAAGATCGAGTTGGCGCGTGCGCCTGGCCTTTCGGCTGGAGGTCCGCGCGCCCTCGGAAGGACTGTAAAAACGCTTGAGCGACTTCTCTGAATTCGGCCTCCACCCCGATCTTCTCCGTGGCGTCGAAACCCTGGGCTTCACCCAGCCGACGCCGATCCAGCAGGACGCCATTCCCCCCGCCATGGCCGGCCGCGACGTGCTCGCCTGCGCCATGACCGGGAGCGGCAAGACGGCTGCCTTCCTGCTGCCCATTCTCCATCGCCTGATGGACAAACCCCGCGGCACCACCCGCGCCCTCATCCTGGCTCCCACCCGCGAGCTCGCGGCGCAGATCCAGGAGCACATGGAAGGGCTCGCCAAGTTCACCAACCTGAAGGGCGCGGCCGTCTTCGGCGGCGTCGCCATCGGACCGCAGGAGAGGGCTTTCCGCCAGGGCGTCGACGTGCTCGTCGCCACCCCGGGCCGGCTGCTCGATCATTTTCAGTACGACTACGCCAAGCTCGCGGGCCTCGAGGTCCTCGTCCTCGACGAGGCGGACCGCATGTTGGATATGGGCTTCCTGCCCGACATCCGCCGGGTGCTGAAGCATCTGCCGAAGGCGGAGCAGACGTTCTTCTTCTCGGCGACGCTGCCGCAGCCGATCGTCACCCTCTCCAAGGAGATGCTGCGCAATCCCGCGAGCCTCAACGTGGAGCGCAAGTCGGAGCCGGCCAAGGGCGTCACCCAGGCCGTCTATCCGGTGCGCGAGGAGCTGAAGCCGTTCCTGCTCGTGGAGCTGCTGAAGCGGGGCGAGATCAAGAACGTCCTCGTCTTCACCCGCACCAAGCACCGGGCCAACCGGCTGGCGGAGTTCCTGGAGCGTCACGGCGTCGCCTGCGACCGCATTCACGGCAACCGCAGCCAGGCCCAGCGCACGGACGCGCTCTCCCGCTTCAAGAACGGCACCCTGCAGGTGCTGGTGGCGACGGACATCGCGGCGCGGGGCATCGACGTCGAGGCGCTGTCGCACGTCATCAACTTCGACGTGCCCAACGTGCCGGAGGATTACATCCACCGCGTCGGCCGCACCGCGCGGGCCGAGATGGTGGGCGACGCCTTCACCTTCGTCTCCGAGCAGGAGATCGGCGAGCTGCACGCCATCGAGCGGGCCGTCGGGCAGCGGCTCAACCGGCTGACCCTCGCCGGGTTCGACTACCAGTCGAAGCCTGCCGAGCGTTTCGAGATCCCCATCGCCGAGCGCATCGCCGCCATTCGGGCCCGCAAGGCCGAGGAGCGGGCACGGGCCAAGGCCAAGGCGGAGAAGAAGCGGGAGGCCGAGGAGAGAGGTGGTGGCCGCGGCGGCTCGCAGCCGCAGCCGTCGCAACAGCCGCGGGGAGACCGGCAGCCGCAGGCACCCCGTGCGGCGGGTCCCTCGGGTCCGCCCCGGCAGCACCGTCCCGGCGACGGCGGACCGTCGCGGCAGCAGCCGCGGGGTCACCGGCCCGGCGAGGCGCCGTCGCACCAGCCGCGTCACCAGCAGAAGAAGGGCCAGGGAGGACGGCGCTCAGAGCCGCTCCATCGCCCGGTCGAAGCGCGGCAGGCCCCGGTCGACCCCACCTCCAAGCCGCCGGAGGAGCGGGTCGGGCAGATCCTTTCTGCCTTCTCGCCCAGCCGCTTCAACCGGTTCCGCCGGTAAAAACCCTTCCGTCACGTCGGTTCTCCCGCCTGACATGTCACTGACATGCCAGAGCGGGAGAACCGTGCATTTTTCTCTCCGTCCAGAGGCTTCCAAAGGGGTTTTGGGCTGGCTTGCGCCTTGCACTGGCCAAGCTGTCGAACGCCCAAGGCGGAAAGGAGAACCAGTCATGGCCAGCGGAGAGTTGGATATTACGATCACTGCGGTGAATACGAATGGTGTCTACACGTATCAGTATACCGTGACCTCGGACACGACCAGTGGCGGCGCGACGTTCACCGCGGAGGGTCAGGGAGGATTCCAGTTGACGACGCAAGCGCCAGGAATCTATGCCTTCGTGTTTACCGCCAAAAATTTCCAGTTTTCGAATCCCGCGATGACCTGGAGCGATCCGGGTGCAAACAGAAACCTGACGTGGATGTCGAACGGCCCCAATCAGTTTGCGATCTCCGATATAAATTATAACTCGAGTAAGCAGTCCGTCGGCTTTACGATCAATCCTCCTGTCATCGATTCTGACAACGGAGCTGTGACCCTGCCGCCGATCGATCCGACGGTGCTGAACGTCCCCGATCCGGACGATCAGTTGGCGGTCGCGGCCTAGGCTGCACTCGAGGTCAAGAGTGCGCCAGCAGGGCTCGGAACTCGGGTTGGGATCGCAGGGGGGCGAACCACGGTAAGGAGAACCACACCGGCGCGTAGCCGAGCTTGATCGCCCGTTCGGCGTTGGCCAGAGCCGAGTTGTCCTCGCCGAGGACGGCGTAGGTCAGCGAGGCCTCATAGGCGGCGGCGGCATTGTTCGGCGCGATGCGGAGAGCCTCCTGGACGGCGGCCACCGCGGCCGGGCCCTGCCCGAGATGGGCCAGGGCCTGACCCTTGACGGTGAGGAACTGGGGATCGGTCGCCGCCGAGGGGTCTGCCGCGATCAAGCTGAGGACGTGCCGGTAGAGGGACTGCGCCTCTTCCTTGCGGCCCATGAGCAAGTAGCTGTCGGCGAGGTTTAAAGCGACGAGAGCGTTGTTGGGCGCCTGATCGGCGGCGCGGCGGAACACGCCGGCCGCATCGGCATAGCGGCCAAGGACGAAATAAGACAGGCCAAGATTGCTGAGCTCGGTCAATCCCGGGCTGCGGCGCACGATCTGCCCATAGAGCTCCGCGGCTCGCCGGGCGTCGCCGTTCGTCAGCTCGATCTGAGCCAGCACCGACAGGCCGTCAGAGTTGTCGGGCGATCGTTCGAGCAACTGCTTCAGGGTGATTCGGGCGGCAGCGATCTGGCCCTGCTGATACTGCATTTTCGCCAGCTTGAGGAGCCGCTTCCACGATGGCCGCTGGCGCGCTGCCGCCTGCATCGCGACGAGCGCCTCCTGGGTATGGCCGCGGGCGTTGAGGAGCTGGGCGCGGCGCTCCAGCACCGCCACGTCTCCAGGCGTCAGTTGTTCGAGGGCACCCAGCGCCTCCTCGGCGATCTCGAACCGGCCGCCGTCGAGAGCCACCGAGAACAGCGTGAAGAGGGGCTGAGGGTCTCCCGGCGCCAGCTCTCTCGCCCGGCGGGAAAGGTCCAATGCGCGATCGAGATCCTCGGCATGGCGGGTGGCGGAGAACTTGTAGCGTGCGACCTCGGCCTCGGTGAGATAGACGTCGAGAAATAGAGGAGATCTGCCTCGGATGGCCGCCAGCCCGTCCAGAATCGGGTCCCAAGTCGGCTCCTTCCGAGCTTCGAAGCGCTGCCGGAGCCGCAGGTATTCCGAAAAGTCCTTGCTGCTGACGTCCATCTTGGGAGCACCCTGGCGGACGGACCGGTCGGGGTATCCTCGCAGCAACTGAGTGGCGGCTGCGCGCGCCGCCAGGTAGGGGTCGTCCGTGGGAACCTCGAAGCTCTCGGACCAGAGCAGAGCGCCGTCACGGCCGCGGATGCGGTCGAGCGTGATCCGGCAGGCTTCCGGCCGGCAGTCGAGCCGCGAGGCGACGACTTCGTCCGCGGCCACCGCTCGCGCCACCTGGACAGGCGAGCCGGAGGCCCCGGCGACCTCTTCCGTCGCTTTGGGGGAAACCTCCTCCAGCGAGGCAAGGGCCCGCACCAGAGAGGAACGGACGGCGGAAACCAGGAGGCCCGTGTCGTTCGCAGCTCCGCCCTTGACGACTTCGGGCACCAGCACCGCGACGTAGAGAGGGGACGCGGGTGTGCGCAGCGACAGATAGGCGACACCGCCCAGGATCGCGAGCAGAAGCAGGAGCAGTGCCGCGGTGCGCTTCCTGGCTCCGGCCTCGGCGAGAGCGGAATCTGAATTCGACCCGCGGCGGGCGTCCGATGGCTCGGCCGTCACGCCACGTTGGAGCGGCAGAGGCTCGGCCACGGTCGGCGACTCGTCATGGCGGCTCATGGAGACGCTTCCGGCGAGCGTGTCGGCCACCTCGCGCGCGCTACGCGGCCGGGCCAGCGGGTCCTTCTCCAGGAGATGGTCCACCAGGAAGGACAGCTCCGCGGGGACCTCGGGCCTCACCTTCCGCACCGGCACCTGCCGGTCGCGCACGATCCGGTTGAGCATCGCCAGCTCGTTCTCCGCCTCGAACGGGGATTGGCCGGTCAGCGCCTCGTAGAGCGTGACTCCCAGGGAGAACAGGTCCGAGCGGAAATCCACCGGCTCGCCCCGCGCCTGCTCGGGCGACATGGTGCGGTAGGTGCCGAGCACCCGGCCGTCGCCGGTGAGCGAGCCCTCCTCCGGTCCGGCGAGCGCCCGCTTGGCGATGCCGAAGTCGGCGATCTTGGCCCGCCCTTCCGGCGTGACGAGAACGTTCTCGCTCTTGAGGTCGCGGTGGACGATCCCCTGCCGGTGCGCCTCGGCAAGCCCCTGGGCAACGTCGCGGCCGAGGGTGACGACCTCGCCGGCCGGCAGCGGGCCGTCGTCGAGGAGCCGCCGGAGGTTCGTCCCCTCCACGTGCTCCATGACGATGTAGCTCTCGTCCCCCTCGGTGAGGACATCGTAGATCTGGACGATCGCGGGGTGGTTGAGCTTCGCCGCCACCCGGGCCTCGCGGCGAAACCGCTCGCGGCGCTCGGGAGTCGCGTTCGCGTCGGCGCGGATGCGCTTGATGGCGACCTTGCGGTCCAGCCGCTCGTCATAGGCCAGGAAGACCTCGCCCATGCCGCCGGCTCCGAGCGGCTTCAGCACCTGGTAAGGACCGATCATCGCGGGGAAGCCGGTCACAGATCCTCCGAGTCTAGGCGAGCTTCATCTCCCGGAGCCGGCGGGCCAGGGCCTTGCGCGAGACCTCCAGGCGATCGACCATGGCGTCCAGGTCGCCGCCGCACTCCTCCCAGCAGCGACTGATCTCCTCGGTGCTCAAATCCCCCGCTTTCCGCAGTCCAGGCGAATTTTCGATCAGAGCATAGAGCGACGGCCGGGAGATGTGAAGGCCGACGGCGGTGGCCTGGAGGTCCCAGCGGTGAGCTCGCAGGGCGGCGAGCAGCTCGTCCTCGGAAATGTCGGAGGGCTTGCGCCGGTCCAGTTGGAGAGGCTCGGCCGGCGTGGGGGTCGACATCGGCAGCGGCTGGAAACCCGAGTCTCCCGGGCCGTCCGGCGTCTGGGATGTCTGGAGAAGTCGCTCGACGGCGGGTCCGGCCTCCAGACGCTGGAGGCCGCGGCTGCCGATGACGATCTGCCGTACCAGGTTGCGGAGCTGGCGCACGTTGCCCGGCCAGGCGAACCGGGCGAGGCGGGCCACGAGATGGGCGGTCAGCCACGTCTCGGCGGCGAGGTGCTGGGCCTCACCGGTCGCCGCCAGCTCCTGGCGCAGGAAGTGGACGAGGAGACGGCCGAGATCCTCGCGACGCTCGCGCAGGGGGGGCAGCCAGATCTCGTAGCCGGAGAGGCGGTGGAGCAGAGGCGCCCGGAACTCGCCCGCCTGAACCCGGGCCTCGAGGTCGGTGTCGGTGGCCGCCAGCACGCGCACGTCGACACGGTGGGCCGCCTGGCTGCCCACCGGGTTGATCTCCTTCGTCTCCAGGGCGCGCAGCAGCATCACCTGGACCTCGGGCGCCGCCTCGCCCACCTCGTCGAGCAGGAGGGTGCCGCCGTGGGCGCGGCGGAAGTAGCCCTCCTGGCTTTGCACGGAGCCGGTGAACGCGCCCTTGACGGCGCCGAACAGCTCCGAGGCCACCAGGGAGGTCTGGATCGCTCCCAGGTTGATGGCGACGAAAGGGCCGGAATGACGGGGGCCCGAGTCATGGATGGCCCGGGCCACGAGCTCCTTGCCCGTCCCCGTCTCGCCGCGCAGCATCACCGGCACGTCGAGGTCGGCGACGCGGCGCACGTCCGCCCGCACGCGGGCCACCCGCTCGCTCTCGCCGACAAGGCCCAGGCGGCCGGCCTCGTCGGTGAGCGGACTCTGGGAGAGCCAGTGGAGCAGCAGCACGACCCGGCCGGCCAGCTCGACGACCACGCCGCGCTCCAACTCGCCCGCCGAAAACTCGCGGGATTGCAGGATGGGCACGCCGTCGGCGTCCACGCGCGTCCGGCATTCGCCCAGGGAAAGGACGATGGCCTTGCCCGGCGCCGGCTGGAGGAGGACGGGCCGACGGCTGATGTAGCGGTCGGCGAGAGGTCCTCCGGGCAGCCGGTCGGGGGAGATGAAATCGGGATGGTTGCGCGAGATCTGAGCTTCCCGGCCCAGGAGGAGCTCGCTCAGGGCGGTCCACTCGCCGACCCGCCGGACGTCGGGATGGAAGAGGACGGTCAGCGCGGGCACGGTCGCCGCGGCTCTCCCCTCCCCCTTCCAGCCTCGCGAGTCGAAAGTCCCCGACAGACCGGCGGTCGAGGCTTCGGTGGGTGGATCTGCCATTTGTGGAGATTGTAACCGGAACCGCTGAATCTCACCGGAGCGCCTGGCGACCCTGCGCTAGACTGCTTCGCACCCATGAGCCCCGAGTCCGAAGACACCCGCGTCGAACGATCCGTAGCCGGAGCCCCGCGGCATCTCGGCCGCTTCGAGATCGTCCGCCTGCTCGGCCGTGGCGGCATGGGCGAGGTCTACCTGGCCGAGGACCGGAAGATCGGCCGGCCGGTGGCGATCAAGCGGATCCCCATCGAGCGGGGAGTCGGCGAGGCGGCGCTGGTGGAAACGCGGGCGCGCTTCGACGTGGAGCTGCGGGCCACCGGCCGGCTCTCCCATCCCAACATCGCCGCCGTCTACGACGCCTTCGAAACCGGGGATTCCTACTGCATCGCGCTGGAGTACGTGCCCGGCATCAGCCTCGACGAGCGGCTGAAGGCCGGCCCGCCGCTCAGCAAATCCGAGATCGCGAGGCTCGGCGGGCAGATCGCCGCCGGTCTCGACTACGCCCACCGGCGGGGCATCGTGCATCGCGACGTCAAGCCGGGCAACATCCTCCTCTCCGACGACGGCGAGGTGAAGATCACCGACTTCGGCATCGCGAAGCTCGCCGCGCTCGACGTGACGCAGACCGGGGTCGCCCTCGGCACGCCCTCCTATATGTCGCCCGAGCAGATCCAGAGCCAGACGCTCGACGGCCGCTCGGACCAGTTCTCCCTCGGCGTCCTGTTCTACCAGATGCTCACCGGCCGGCTCCCTTTCACGGGCGGCAATGCCCACTCCGTGCTCTACAAGATCCTCCATGACGAGCCCGAGAGGCCGGGAGCGATCAACGCCGCGCTCCCGCCGGCCGTGGACTCGGTGCTGGCCAAGGCCCTGGCCAAGAAGCCGGAGGGCCGGTACGCCACCTGCGCCGAGTTGGCCGGGGAGCTGGCGGCGGCTCTGGCTGGGGTGACCCCGCCGCCGGTGCCGAAGCGGCGCCGGGCGCTGCCCTGGGTACTGGGATGCCTCGCGGTGCTCCTGGTTTTGGGCGCCGTTCTATGGGTCTCCGGGGACCGGGGAAAACGGGCTCGGGGCAGCTCACCCGCTCCGGCCGCTCCGGGAATTACCTCCCCTTCCCCGACGCCGGCGCCATCTCCGGCCGTTCAGGTGCCGCAGGCCGCCGGGGCTCCCGAGCCGCAGGCGGCGAGCCCCGTGCCGATCCTGGTGGAGATCACCAGCGAGCCGGGGAGGTGCCACGTCACCATCGACGGCCGCCACGCCGGCTTCACGCCGCTGACTCAAGCCCTCGACCCCGGAAAACACCAGCTCACCTGCGAGTGGCCGGGCCAGGGGAGGCGCACCTTCGAGGAGACCGTCTCGCCGGAGCGCCGGCGGTTGCACTTCCGGCTGTGAGCCCGCCGGAGATCCCCCTGCTCTACCGCGACGGCCTCCTGGTGGTGGCCGGCAAGCCTTCGGGCCTCGCCGTGCACCGCGGGATGTCGCGCGAGAAGACCGTCGTCCTCCAACTCGTACGGAACCTCCTGGGCCGGCACGTCTACCCCGTGCACCGGCTGGACCGCGCCACGAGCGGCGCGCTGCTGCTGGCCCTGGACCCCACAACGGCACGACGTCTCCAGGAGCAGTGGGAGGCCGGCACGGTGGAGAAACGCTACCTGGCGCTGGTGAGGGGCATTCCGCCGGAAACAGGGGTGATCGACTCGCCCGTCCCCCGATCGCTCCACGGGCCGCGGGCGCCGGCGATCACCGAGTACCGCCGGCTGGCCACCTTCGAGCGCTACGCCCTGATGGAGGCGCGGCCTCTGACCGGTCGCCTGCACCAGATCCGCCGCCACTTCAAGCACATCAGCCACCCACTGATCGGCGACGTCCGCTACGGCAAGGGGGAGCACAACCGCCTCTTCCGGGAGCGCTTCGGGCTTCACCGGCTGGCCCTGCACGCCTTATCCTTGGAATTCGATCATCCCGGGACGGGAGAGCGGCTGCGGATCGTAGCGACGGTGCCGGAGGATCTGGCAGGGCCGCTCGCGGCGATGGGGATCGACTTTATCCCTGAGGGGTTTCGCTTGCGAGAAGCGAACGCATAGCAGCCTCCAGGGCGGGAGCTTCGTCGAGAGCCGTCTCCCAAACCACCTGGAGATTCACGCCGAAATAATCATGGACCAGCTTGTCTCGCATACCGGCCATTTCACGCCAGGGCAAAGCTGGATATCGGCCCTTCAAGTCAGGCGGAATTCTCTTGGCAGCTTCTCCGACCACCTCGAGAGCTCTGACGACGGCAAAGTGAGTTTTCTCGTCATTCGAGAACTCCTCGAAAGTCATTCCCGCGATGAAGCTCTGCGCCTTCTCGAGGTAGTACAGGATGTCTTGCAGGAAATCGAGGTAGGTGCGCTCACTCATACAGGAACCGCCTCGCGCAGAATTCGCTGACCTATATGAGGCTTCAGCGCTGCCTTCATCACCAGGTCCACTTTGACGCCCAGCAGATCGCTGAGGTAGTTCTCCAGACTGATGAATCCCAATAGACCAGGTGTTTTCGAGAACGTCACCAACACGTCAAGATCGCTCTTCGGACTCTGCTCGCCCCGCACGTAGGACCCGAAGACTTCCAGGGTGCCGACGTGATAGCTCTTCGCCAGCTCTGGCAGGAGCTTCCGTAGTGTGCGGATGTAGCGGTCAACCGGCCTTGCTTCCATGGTCCCTATTATAGAGAACCTCGGAGGAGCCTGCCTGCGTCGGTCCTCCATGCTACCCTTTCGCCCCCATGAATACGCCCAGCCCTGCCACCGTCCCTTCGACCCTTCAAGCCTTCCGGTCCGTTCCGCGCACGGGCGTCGTCTACGTCACCCAGGAGGCCACGGCCCGCGGCTACAAGACGGGGAACCCCGAGTGGTCGAACCTCGGGCAGGGACAGCCCGAGACGGGGCCGCTGCCGGGAGCGCCGCCGCGGGTGACGGCCATCGACATCGACCCCGCGGACCACTACTACGCTCCGGTGGCGGGCATCTGGGAGCTGCGGGAGGCCGTGGCGTCGCTCTACAACCGCCTCTATCGCAAGGGCATGCCCGGGCAGTACACGGCGGAGAACGTGGCGATCTCGGGCGGCGGCCGGGCGGCCCTCACCCGAGTCGTGGCCTCGCTCGATCAGGTGAACCTCGGCCACTTCCTGCCGGACTACACCGCCTACGAGGAGCTGCTGGACATCTTTCGCCTCGTCTCGCCCACGCCCATCCTGCTGCGCCGCGAGCAGGGCTACAGCTTCGGCGTCGAGGACCTGCGCCGCGAGGTGCTGGGCCGCGGCCTCGCGGTGATCCTGTTCTCGAACCCCTGCAACCCGATGGGCAAGGTCATCTCGGGCGGCGAGCTCGCGGACTGGGTGGCGGTGGGTCGGGACCTCGACTGCACGCTGCTGATCGACGAGTTCTACTCCCACTACGTGTGGAGCTTCGGCGAGGGCGAGCCCGGACCCATGGTGAGCGCGGCGCGCTACGTGGAGGACGTGGACCGCGATCCGGTGGTGATCGTGGACGGCCTCACCAAGAACTGGCGCTACCCCGGCTGGCGGGTCACCTGGACTCTCGGGCCGCGCTCGGTGATCGAGACCATCGAGAGCGCCGGCTCCTTCCTCGACGGCGGCGGCTCGCGGCCGCAGCAGCGGGCGGCGGTGGAGCTGATGGAGCCGGAGATGGTGCTGGCCGAGGCGCGGGCGATCCGCGAGACGTTCCTGCCCAAGCGGGAGCTGATGCTGCGCCGGGTGCACGAGATGGGGATGCGGATCTACCCCGAGCCCGCCGGCACCTTCTACGCCTTCGTCTCGGTGCGCGATCTGCCCGAGCCGCTCTCGGACGGCATGGCCTTCTTCCGCGCCGCCCTGGAGCACAAGGTGATCTGCGTTCCCGGCCTCTTCTTCGACGTCAACCCCGGCCGCCGCCGCTCCCAGCGCCTGTCCCGCTTCCACCAGCACGTCCGCCTGTCGTTCGGGCCTGATCTGGCAGAGGTCCGGCGGGGGCTGGACAGCCTGGAGGCGATGATCCGAGACGCGCGCAAATAAACTCCGTCCTCTCTCCAGGACAGTTAGTACCCTTTTCCGGACCGCCCGGTGCCGGCGATCAGAAAATTGAACGGACACGATTCACCTCGTTGAATCCGCCGTTGCGGCGAGCGTCTCGTCCGCTTTCCAAACCGCCTTCTGTAAACGATTTGTCAAAATTCTGCGGACCTGGCATCGGCCTTGCCCTTTAGGAAGGCAAGGTTCCGCGGGTCCGTCGCCGCTTGAGGACGGCCTGATTTTTGGGAGGTCGGCAAATGCGATCAATTTTCGTTCGAATGGCAGCGCTCTGCTTGTTCTCCATCACGATCGGCGGTGTGGCCCGGGCGGCGTCCGGCGCGGAGCGCCCGCAAGGATTGTCGTTCCGCGGCAAGAACAGCTCGATTCCCGCCCCCGTCCTCGGTTCCACCGTCGAATTGAAGATCACCGGCATCATCGCCCGCGCGAAGGTCACTCAGATCTTCAAAAACGTCTCGGACCAATGGGTGGAGGGAATTTATATCTTTCCATTGCCCGGCGACGCGGCGGTCGACAGCCTGCGCATGAAGGTGGGAAACCGCACGATCCTCGGCGTGGTGCGGGAGAAAAAGGAAGCGCGGCAGACCTACGAAGCCGCGAAACAAAATGGAGTGAAGGCGAGCCTCGTCGAGCAGCAGTTGCCCGACGTGTTCTCGACCGCCGTCGCCAACGTCGGCCCTGGAGAGACGGTCGAGGTAACGATTGAGCTGCAACAGGTGGTGAAATGGGAGGGGGGGCACTTCAGCCTGCGCTTCCCCATGGTGGTGGCGCAGCATCCCAACGCCACGAAGGAATCCGGCCCGCTCGTGCTGCCGCGGCAACTGGCGCCCGGCGCGCCGCCCATCAATCCCTTCGCCTTCCATGCCGATCTCAATCCCGGGTTGCCGCTGGCGAAGCTCGAAAGCCCTAGCCACGCGATCGCCGTGGCTCAGGGAAAAGGTTTCCATTACGCCGTGGACCTCGCCAAGGGCGTCGAGCCGGCGGACTCGGACCTCGTCCTGGAGTGGACGCCGGCCGTGGGCCGGGAACCGCGCGCCGTCTACTACTCCGAGGAGGTGGGCGGCGAGCGCTACTCGCTGCTCATGGTGATGCCGCCGGACTCCAGCGACGCCGTGGCGTCTCGCCTGCCACGGGAGACGATCTTCATCATCGACAACTCGGGCTCGATGTCGGGCTCCAAGCTGGAGCAGGCACGCGAGGCGCTCCTCCTCGGCCTCTCCAGGCTCCAGCCCATGGACTGGTTCAACGTCATCCGTTTCAGCTCCACCGCCGACTCCGTCTTCCCGCGGAGCGTTCCAGCAAGCTCCGGCGCCGTGGAACAAGCCCGCCGCTGGGTCGCCGATCTCAAGATCGAGGGCGGTACGAACATGCTGCCCGCCATGGAGATCGCCTTCCGGAATCCGCCGCCCGCCGGGCTCGTGCCGCAGGTCATCTTCGCTACCGACGGCGAGCTCCAAGACGAGCCCCAGGTGGTCAAATTCCTCGGCGCGAACCTCGGCGAAAGACGGCTGTTCCCGGTGGCCATCGGATCCGATCCCAACGCTCATCTCCTGGGCCAGCTCGCGGCGATGGGCCGCGGATCGTTCACCGCCATCACCGACACCGGCAAAGTCGCCACGGCCATGGGCACCCTGTTCGCCAAGCTCGAATCGCCCATGCTCCGGGGGATCGACGTGCGATGGAGCGATCCTGCCGCGGAGGCCTGGCCGGCGCGCGTTCCGGATCTCTACCTGGGCGAGCCGCTGATCGTCACCGCCCGGAGCGCCACGGACGCCGGGCCGGTGACCGTCTCCGGTCAGCACGGCGACAACATCTGGGAGGACTCGTTCCCCGCCGCCGCCGACGTCAAGGGCGGCGGCATCGACAAGCTGTGGGCCCGCAGGAAAATCGCGGCGCTGACCGACAGCCTGCGCGAGGGCGCCGACGCCGCCGAGGTGCGGCACGCCGTCGCCGAGCTCGGCCTGCGGCACCACCTGGTGACGGACTACACCAGCCTGGTGGCGGTGGACGAAACGGCCACGGCGCCCGCGGGCATCGAGCTGGTGAGCAAGGTGCTGCCGGTGAATCCGCCGCGGTTCCAGAATTACGCCGGGCAGTCCTCCAGCGCGATTCAGGAATGCATCACCGTCACGGCCGAGTCGCCGCTGCTCGACGAGCGCCGCATCAGTACGGGCGCGACCGTCAGCCAGACCGAGCTCGAGAAAATCCCTTCCTCCCGCGACCCCTGGGCGGTCCTGCAATCCACCCCCGGCGTGCTGACCGACCGCGTCAACGTCGGCGGCAACGAGAGCGGCCAGCAGTCGCGCTACGTGGGACCCGGCTCCGGCGGCGATCAGGCGGTGTGGTCCGTGGACGGCGTCGTCATGACCGACATGACGGCCCTCGGTTCGTCGCCCGGCTACTACGACTTCGACGCCTTTGAGGAGATGAACGTGACGACCGGCGGCAGCGACGCCACCGTCGCCACCGGCGGGGTGGTGATCAACCTCGTCACCAAGCGCGGCACCAACGAATGGCGCGGCTCCGGCCGTTACCTGGCGTCCAGCGGCAGCCTGCAAGCCGCCACTCAAGGAAATCGCATCGACAAGACCGTCGATGAGGGCGCCGAGGTCGGCGGACCGCTCGTCATGGATCGCTTCTGGGCCTGGGGTTCTTACGCCCGCTCTCAGATCGATCTGCGAACCGTCGGCAATTACCAGGATAAGACCACCCTTACGGATTGGAACGTCAAGCTCAACGCGCAGCTCGCCGCCAGCAATTCCGCTACGGCTTTCGCCTGGCAGAGCGACAAGGACAAGCAGGGACGAAACGCCGGCCCGCTACGGCCGCAGGAGACCACCTGGGACCAGGGCCGGCTCGGTCCCAGCCCGACCGCCTGGAAAGTGGAGGACACCCAGATCTTCTCCAGCTCCTTCTATATGACCGGCCTGGTTTCGCAGGTCCAGGGCGGCTTTCAGCTCCTCCCCGAAGGCGGCGATCGAATGGCCCGCCGCGACGCCGAGCTCGTGTGGCACGACGGTTTCCTGCGCCAACAGGTCGAGCGTCCACAGAGGCAGGGCAAGGTAGACGCCTCAGATTTCTTCAACGTCGGCCCCGTCTCCCACGAGCTGAAGTACGGGGCCGGCTACCGCACGGCGGAGTCGTCGACTTCGACCGCGTGGCCGGGCGGCGGCTTCGAGCTGGACCTCGGCGAATCCCAGCTCCTGGTTCTCTCCCGCGACGCCGCGCCCAAGGTCGAGACCGATTACAAGAGCCTCTATCTTCAGGACACGCTCACGTGGGGTAACCTCACGGCGAACGCCGGCGCGCGCTGGGACCGCCAGGGTGGACGCAACCAGGCCTCCACCGCCGCCGCCAATCCGTTGTTCCCGAGCCTCCTGCCCGCCGTCCGCTACGCGGGCCAGGACGCCGGCTTCGCCTGGAGCGACATCGCACCGCGCCTCGGGTTGAGCTACGCCTTGGGCCAGGAGCACAAGACGCTACTGCGGGCCAGCTTCTCGCGGTTCGCCGATCAGCTCGGGACCGCCCAGGCCGGCTGGCTCAATCCCCTCGGCGGCCTCGGATATCGCTACTTCGTCGCCTCGCAAGAGATCGCGCCTCCCAGCGGCAACGTCAATCCCGTGACCTTCGGCTTCCTGCAATCGAATGCGGTCGACGCAAACCTCAGCGCTCCGCTGACCGACGAGGTGCTGCTCGGCCTCGAACATGCGTTGCTGCCCGAATTCCTGGTGGGGTTCAACCTTTCCTATCGCAAGCTCCACAACCTGCTCGAAGCGGAGCGGCTCGTCTTCGACGCCGCCGACCCCTTCGCCGCCGGCCTGCTCGACAGCACCGGTCGCGTCCATCGCCGCGGCGATTATGTCGAGCGGTCGCAGACCGTCGTCGCCCCGGACGGCCGGACCTACACGGTCCCCTACTGGGAGCTACGCTCCGGGATCTCCACCCGGAATGGTTTCTATCTCACCAATGGCGAGCGCGAGCAGGAGTCCAAGGGTGCCTCGCTGACTCTTAACAAGCGCCTGTCCAACCGCTGGATGATGCACGGCAGCGTCTCCTATCAGGATTGGAAATGGCGGATTCCGGACAGCGCCAACGAGGACCCCACCGACACCCTTGGTGGCGGCGTCGTCAATGGCACCGAAGTCCTCCAGGGTTCCGGCATCGCCTCCGGACCCAAAGGCAACGTATTTATCAACGCGCGGTGGTCCTACAACCTCAACGGCCTGTACCAGATCGCGCCCGATAACCCCTGGGGTTTCAACGTCGCCGCCAACCTGACCGGCCGCCAGGGTTACCCGCTGCGCTACGCCAGCCGCATCAACCGCGCGACGATCTCCGACAACGGCGGCTCGGGGATCGACGTCCCCATCCAATCGGATCCGAACGCCTTCCGCTACCCCGACATTCACGTCGTCGATCTGCGCTTGGAAAAGGAATTTACCTTCAGCGATTTCGGCCTGACTCTCGGGGTGGACGTCTTCAACGCCCTCAACGCGTCCTATGTTCTGCAACGGCAGGGCGTCCTCGCCCAGAACGGAGTCCCCCTCGACAACGGCGGCTCCGTGCTCGAAACCTTGAGCCCACGCATCTTCCGCCTTGGCGCTCGCTTGTCCTTCCGATAGGAGATTTGAAAAATGCGATCCATCGTCATTAGAACGGCAGCGCTCTGCTTTTTGCTGATGCTTGGCCTCGCCGCGGCCGGGAAGGCCGCGGACAGCCGGCAAGGACTCTTCGTCAACGGCGAAAACGATTCGTCTCCGGCGATCCCGGCCCCGGTGCTCGGCGCCACCGTCGAGGTGAAGGTGACGGGCATCATCGCCCGAACGAAGGTCACCCAGATCTTCAAGAACGTTTCCAACGATTGGGTGGAAGGGATCTATATCTTTCCTCTGCCCGCCGAAGCGGCCGTCGACACCCTGCGCATGAAGGTGGGGAACCGCACGATCCTTGGAGCGATCCAGACCAAGGAGAAAGCGCGGCAGACCTACGCGGCGGCGAAGCAGCAGGGAGTGAAGGCGAGCCTCGTCGAGCAGCAGCGGCCGGACGTGTTCACCACCGCCGTCGCGCATATCGGCCCGGGGGAGACGGTGGAGGTCGCCATCGAGCTCCAGCAGGTCGTGCGCTGGGAGGGCGGCCGATTCAATATCCGGTTCCCCATGGTGGTGGCGCCTCATCCGGAGGCAGGAGCGGCATCGGGCCGCCGCCGCCTCTGGCTACCGCCCGTGTTGCGCCGGGGCTCGGCGCCCATCAATCCCTTCGCCTTCCATGCCGATCTCAACCCCGGCTTTCCGCTGGCGAAGATCGAAAGCCCCAGCCACGCGATCACCGTGGCGAAAGGAAAACGATTCCAGTACGCGGTGGACCTGACTCAGGGCATCGCGCCGGCCGATTCCGACCTCGTCCTGGAGTGGACGCCGGCCGTGGGCAGTGAGCCGCGGGCCGTGTACTACTCCGAGGAGGTCAACGGCGAGCGCTACTCGCTGCTCATGGTGATGCCGCCCGACGCCCCCGGGATTGCGGCGTCGCGCCTGCCGCGAGAGACGATCTTCATCATCGACACCTCGGGATCGATGAGCGGCCCCTCGATCGACCAGGCCCGTCAGGCGCTGCTTTTCGGGCTCTCCATGCTCCAGCCTGGGGACTGGTTCAACGTCATCCGCTTCAGCTCCGAGGCGACCTCGGTGTTTCCTGAAAGCGTTCCGGCGAGCCCTGCCGCGCTCGACCAGGCTCGCCGCTTCATCACCGGTCTCAACGCCGCCGGCGGCACCTCCCTGCTGCCGGCGCTCCAGATCGCTTTTCACAAACCCGCGCCGGCCGGTCTCGTGCCCCAGGTCATCTTCGCCACGGATGGGGAGCTCTATGACGAGACGCAGGTCGTGCGTTTCCTCGGCACCAATCTCGGGCGCCGCCGGCTGTTCCCGATCGCCATCGGCTCGTCTCCCAAGGTTGCGTTGCTGAGCCGGCTGGCGCTTCTCGGCCGGGGCTCTTTTACGGCGATCAACAGCACCGGCAGCGTAGCCACAACCATGGGCGCCCTGTTCTCACAGCTTGCATCGCCCATGCTCCAGGGAATCGACGTGCAGTGGAGCGATCCGGCGGCGGAGTCATGGCCGGCGCGCGTGCCCGACCTGTACCTGGGCGATCCTCTGGTGGTTACGGCGAAGTCGGCGTCGGACGCCGGACCGGTGAGCGTCTCGGGCCATCACGGCGATCCTGGCAAGACTGCCTGGCAGGATTCCTTCCCCACGGCCGCCGACGTCAAAGGCGCGGGGATCGACAAGCTCTGGGCGCGAAAGAAGATCGAAGCGCTGACCGCCAGCCTCCAGGACGGGGCGAGCCCAACGGAGGTGCACCAGGCCATCGCCGACCTCGGCCTGCGCCACCATCTGGTGACGGAGTACACCAGCCTCGTGGCGGTCGACGACCAGGCCACGGCGCCCTCGGGCCTCCAACCGATCCGCAAGGTGGTGCCGGTCAATCCGCCGCGGGCGGCCGTCGCTCAGCCCGATGAGGTCGAGGACGTGATCACGGTCACGGCCGAGTCGCCCCTGCTGGACGAGCGGCGGATCAGCACCGGTTGCACCGTCTCCGCGGCGGAACTGGAGAAGATCCCTACCGCCCGCGATCCGTGGGAGGTGCTGCAGGCCGCGCCCGGCGTGCTGGCCGACCGCATCAACATTGGCAGCGACGAAAGTGGCGTTGGCTACTACGACTTCGACGGCTTCGAAGAGCTGCGGACCACTCTGCTGGAAGCGGAGGCGAAGGCGCTTTGCGAAGAGGTGCGGCGGGACGGCTGGAAGGGCCTCACGCTGGAGCGCATGCTTCGCGCCGCATCGTCCCAGGAGGAGGCCCTGGTCAAGGCGAACGCGGCCGGTCTGCTGCGCGGCTTCATCGCCCTGCTGCTCCACGGCAAGAGCTGCACCGAGCTGCCGACGGACGTGCTCGCCGAGGCCAAGGAGTACAGCCGCAGGTTCGGGTGGCCAAGCTCGGATAGACTCCCGGAGCCGTGAATGAGCTTCCCGACAGCGAACGCTATCTCGCCGCCGCCCTCGACGCTTGTCGCAGGGCGGGCGAGATCCACCGCGCTCACTTCCGCTCCGCCCACCTCCAGGTGGAGATCAAGCGGGACGCCTCGCCCGTCACCGTGGCGGACCGGGCGTCCGAGGAGGCGATCCGCGAGGTTCTTCACCGGGCGACGCCCGAGCTCGGCCTGCTCGGCGAGGAGTTTGGGCAGGAGGGGAGCGAGACGGACCGCTGGATCGTCGATCCCATCGACGCCACCAAGAACTTCGTGGCGGGCCTTCCCTTCTTCGCCACGCTGATCGGCCTCGAGCTGGGTGGCGAGATCGTGCTGGGCGTGGTCCACGCGCCGGCCCTCGGCCCCGGCTCGGGCCTCATCGCAGCTCAAGAGGGCGGAGACCCCGCCGAGTTGGGCGAGACCTGGTGGGCGGCGCGAGGCCAGGGCGCCTGGGGCGGGACGGGAACCAACCTCTCCACCACCCGCCGGCGCCGGCTACAGGTGAGCCACGTCTCCGAGATGGAAAAGGCCTTCGTGGGCCATGGCGGCCTCAGGATCTTCCAGCGCCGCGGCCTCTGGCCGGCGCTCTCCGATCTCGTCGCCCGTACCGCCCGCACCCGCGGCTTCGGCGACTGGTGGGGCCACATCCTCGTCGCCGAAGGCCGCTGCGACGCGATGGTGGAAGGCGAGGTCCTCCTCCACGACATGGCGGCGATCAAGCCCATCATCGAGGAGGCGGGAGGCGTCTTCCTCACCCGCCACGACGCCCCCCTGGTGTCGGGTTTCCGCGAGGCGACGCTCTCCGCGAACCGGGAGCTGGCGGTGCCTCTGCGCGAGCTGCTGGGGTTCTGAATCCTTACCGCGCCGTGACCCGCACCCGGTGCCACGAGTTGTTGGCGTAGCCCTTGAAGTTCCACACCTGGGCGGCGGCGTCCGGCTGGGTCTGGGCGGCGGTGTCGAAAGCGCGGCAGACGATCTCCTGGGCACCGGGCTTGAGATCGAGCTCGGCCTGCCAGAGACGCCAGACGAAGGCGCCCTCGCCCTGCACGAAGTCGGCGACGGTCCAGGTCTCGCCGCCGTCGGCGGAGACGTCCACCCGCGCAACGCTCCGGTGGCCCCCCGCCAGAGCCCAGCCGCGGACGGTGACCTTGCCGGCGGCAACGGTCGCCTTGTCCTCCGGCGAGAGGATGACGGAGCTCACGGGCGCTTCGCCCAGCATCAACCCCTTGTCCCAGTCGACGTTGTCTTTGTTGAAGCTGGCCGGGAACAGGCGATAGGCCTTGGCCTGGAAGTAGTTGTCGGACGGCTTGTCCTGCAGGGTGATCCGCGAGAGCCATTTGACGCTGCGCGCGCCGATGTAGCCCGGCACGACCACCCGTAGAGGCGCGCCGTGGGCCGCCGCCAGCGGCTTGCCGTTCATGGTGTCGGCCAGCAGCGCCCCGCCGAGGGCCACGTCGATGGGAATCGAGCCACCGAAGTTGAAGCGGTGGCCGTGGCGCTCGGTCTCGTCCAGGCCGGTGAAGGCCGCGTGAGCCGCTTCATCCAACGGCTCCGCCGCCGCCAGCACGTCGCTCAGGCGCACGCCGGACCACTCGGCATTGCTCACCGCCTCCGTGCCCCAGGGGAGCTCGTCGGGAATGGGCTTGTAGGCCATCATCTCCTCGCGGCGATTCCCGGCGCATTGGAGCGTAGCCATCAGGGTGGTCCGCGGAAACCGCCGCAGATCGCCAAGCGACAGCGTGAGCGATTGATCCACCAGTCCATCGACGGTCAGACGATAGGCCGCGCGGTCCACCGTGGGCACGTCGCCGTGGTTGCGGGAGAAGAACAGGTCGTTGGAGGTGACGAAGCTGCCGGCGAGCCGCTCGGAAGGGGGGCCCCCGTTGAAAGGATTCGGCTGCCGGACGATGAAGTCCGGGTGCTTGTCAAAAAGAGTCATGGAGCTCCTGGAGGGCGCGTTCGCTTAAGGATCGTCAAGCGTCGTACGACAGCCGCTTCGAACATCGCCGGTAGAGATCGCCGCCCTCGGGCTGGAAGATGTCGCAGTGATCCATCTCGCCGCCGTAGATGTGGAGGGTGAGAGACGTACGGTCGGGTCGGGCGTTGGCCAGCACGTGATGCTCGAAGGGCGGAATGAGGGCGCCCGCCGAGCCGGCGCAAGCGTGGGCGGAGTCCCGCTCGGCGAAGCGATAGAGGCCGTCCGCCTCTTCGGCCAGAAGCTCGTAGCGCGTCACCGCCATCTCCCCCTCGATCACGCCTTCGACGCACCAGATGCCGGCGTGATCGTGAAGGGCGGTGCGCTGGCTTGGCCCCCAGGTCATCACCACGGCGGTGAAGCCGAGCTCCTCGTCGCGGTAGAGGAGGCGGCGGGCGTAGCGGTCCGGCATGGGCTGCCGGAAATGCTCGGGAAGAGTCAATCCCTCGGCGGGGATGAAGGACTCCAGATCGTCCTTGATCCGCTGGGTGATGGCGTGAACCTCGCCGAGCCGCACGGCCGCGCACAGCCGATCGATCAAAGGGTCCACGATGGTCGACTCGGTTTTCATGATGTCTCCTTCGAGCTGATTCCGGGTCAGTCCTGCTCCAGGTAAGTGTACCCCGCCAGCCCTTCCTCGTAGCGCCGCAGCAGGGTCTTCGACTCCTCGAAGGTCATGCGCTTGGCCTTGAGGGCGGCCTCGGTGGCCTGCCGCACCTTCGCCACGAGGTCCTCCCGGCTATAGCGCACGTAGCGCAGCACGTCGGTCACCGTGTCGCCGTTGATCACCCCTTCGATCCGGTAGTCGTCCTCCTCGTCGAGGGAGACGTGGACGGTGTTGGTGTCGCCGAAGAGGTTGTGCAGGTCGCCCAGGATCTCCTGGTAGGCCCCCACCAGGAAGGCGCCCAGATAGTAGGGCTCGTCGTTGAAGGGGTGGAGCTCCAGCACGTCCTTGACGTCCCGGCGGTCGATGAAGTGGTCGATCTTGCCGTCCGAGTCGCAGGTGATGTCCGCCAGCACGGCGCGGTTCGACGGCTCCTCGTCCAGCCGGTGGATGGGGACGATGGGGAAGAGCTGGTCGATCGCCCATGAGTCCGGGAGCGACTGGAAGACCGAGAAGTTGCAGAAGTAGGTGTCCGCGAGGGTCCGCTCCAGCCCCTCCAAGTCCTCCGGCACCTGGGGTAGCGTGCGGGTGATGCGCAGGATCTTCTGGCAGGTGGCCCAGAACAGGTCCTCCGCGAGGCCGCGGTCCTCCAGCGAGAGGTGGCCGAGGTTGAACAGGCTCAGGCACTCGTCGCGGTAGGAGATGGCGTCGTGGTAGGACTCCAGCAGATTCTTGCGCGACACCTCGCGGTAGGTCTCGAACATGTTGCGCAGCGACAGCTCGGTGCCCGCCGGCGGCTTCCTGGGCAGTTTGCCCACCGCGAACTCGGCGACTCCCAGCACGTCGATGACGAGCACGGCGTGATGGGCCACCGTGGCGCGGCCGGACTCGGAGACGATCGTCGGGTGCGGCACGCCGCGGGAGTCGCACACCTCCATGACGCCGAAGACCACGTCGTTGGCGTACTCCTGGAGCGTGTAGTTGAGCGACGAGGTGAAGTTGGTCTGCGAGCCGTCGTAGTCGACGCCCAGGCCGCCGCCGACGTCGAGGTAACCGAGCGGGGCGCCCATCTGCACCAGGTTGACGTAGACCTGCGAGGCTTCGCGCAGCCCATCCTTGACCGCGCGGATGGACGAGATCTGGCTGCCAAGGTGGAAGTGCAGCAGCTCGAAGGTGTCGAGCAGGTCGTTCTCTTTCATGTATTGCACGGCGTCGAGCAGATCGCGGCCGGTGAGGCCGAACTTGGAGCGGTCGCCGCCGGAGGCCTCCCAATGGCCGGAGCCCTTGGCGGAGAGGCGCGAGCGCACGCCGATGCGGGGGCGCACCCCCATCCGTAGGGACATCTGCCGGATGAGCGGCAGCTCCGAAGGCTTCTCCACCACCAGGATGACGTGACGGCCGAGCTTCGAGGCGAGCAGAGCCGTCTCGATGTACTCCTCGTCCTTGTAGCCGTTGCAGATGATGAGCGCGTCCTCGTCCTCGAGCATTGCCATGACGGCCAGCAGCTCCGGCTTGGAACCCGCCTCAAGCCCGTAGTGATAGGGGCGGCCGTAGCCCACCAGCCGCTCGACGAGATAGCGGTCCTGGTTGACCTTGATGGGATAGACCCCGCGGTAGGAGCCCTGATAGCCGTACTCGGAGATGGCGCGGCCGAACGCCTCGTTCAGCTCGACGACGCGGGCCTTGATGATCTCGGAGAAGCGGATCAGCAGCGGCAGCCCGATGCCGCGCTCCCGCACCTCGTCCACCAGCTCCTTGAGGTCGATGGCCGGCGAGCCGTGGCCGCCGGGATGCACGACCATGTGGCCCTTGGAGTCCACCGAGAAGTAGTTGTTGCCCCAACCCCGGATGTTGTAGAGGTCGAGGGAGTCGGCCGGCGTCCAGCGGCGAGTCAAGGGTGCGGTGGCGGCCATCTCGTTGCGACGACTCCTCTCATGATCCCTGAAACGGGAAAAAGCTCTGACGTTCCAAGACCAATTGCGGGAAACGCCGGATGGGAGCCATCCGGGGGCGGAAACTCTAACACGAATTCCGGGGGGTGCCGGGGGCAGACCCCCGCCCGCCTCGGCAGATCCTCCTCCGCGCCCAGGACTGAATCCTGGGCTGGCACCCTGGGTCTCGTTGAATCCGCCACCCGGCGGCCCAAGTGCGTTACTAGGCTCGCCCTCTGCGATAATCACTCCATGGCACCCAGCACAAAGCCTGAGCCCCTCAAGATTTTCATCAGCCACGCAGCCGAGGATCTGGAGGCCGCGAGGGGGATCCATCGCGCGCTACGAGCTGCCGGCCTCCGTGTCTGGATGCGCGAAGAAGACCTGCGCGAAGAAGACGTGGAGCTGGGATCTACCTGGCGTGAGGCAGTGGACAAGGCGCTGGAAGCAAGCGACGTGTTTCTCTTCCTGCTGTCCAGTGAAAGCAATCACGACAGGAATCAACTCCTGGATCTGTGGACCGCTCAGCGTGAAGAAAAGAAAGTAGTCCCAGCCTTCCTGGAAGCGGGCTGCCTCGCCGATTACCCCGGCAAACTGTGGGACCAGCAAGAGTTTCTGAAGGAACGCCGTGGTGAAGTGATCGACACCGCGGAGGGCCTTGCGAAACTGATCCGCGGGCTTCAGAGGCTGAACCGAAGCGAACAAGGAACGCCCCTGCGAGAGTCTTCGCCAGCCAGCGAGCCTGTACGCGGCCGGCTCCGCGTCCGGCGCCTCGTGCTTGAAAACGTCCGTTGCTTCGAGAGCCTGGATCTCGCCGTGGACGCTGGAACCGGCTGGATCACCGTCCTGGGCGACAACGCAGCGGGCAAGTCGACCGTGCTGCGCAGCCTCGCTCTGGGGTTGTGCCAGGAGAGCGATGCCGCCGCGTTGATGCGCGAGCTGCCCGGCAGCCTGGTCCGGGAAGGTGCCGGCTCCGGGTCGATCCGGATCGAGCTCCACGACGACGACGAAGTCCGCGACCTGTCGATCGTCACCCGGCTCTACCGAGACGAGTCGACCGGTGGGGAGATCCTGCGCAAGGAAACTGATCCAACACCCTTCCCTTGGAACCGGCTCTTCGTGTGCGGCTACGGCACCAACCGAGGACGCCAGGCGCACGCCGGCTTCGAGAGCTACACCGTTCGGGATGCGGTCCGCACTCTCTTCGACGATGATGCGTCGCTGCAGAACCCCGAGCTGGTGCTGTTGCGCCAGAACTCGGAGCTGCGGCAGGAGATCGAGCACAAAGTCCTGCAGATCCTGATGCTCGACGCTCCGGGCTATGAGGTCACGTATCCCAAGACCGGCCCCGTCATCGAAGGCCCCTGGGGCCGCCAGGCGCTGCGGGTCCTGTCAGACGGCTATCGCAGCACGATGCAATGGGTGCTCGACTTCATCGGTTGGGGCGTCTACGCGGGGCGCTTCAACGGCGGCCGTGAGCTCGGCGGCATCCTGCTCGTCGACGAGCTGGAGCAGCATCTGCACCCCGTCTGGCAGCGCCACATCGTCGACCGCCTGCGCCTCCAATTCCCCGCGACGCAGATCTTCGCCACTACCCACACGCCACTCCTGGCCGCGGCGTCGGCCGATTTCGAGGATACCTTGGTGTGCCGCCTCAAGACCCACCTCGACGGATCCCCGGAGCTGGTGATCATCGAGCGCCAAGAGTTGGCGGGTCTGCGAGCCGACCAGGTGCTCACCTCCGAGGCCTTCGGTCTGGTCACCAGCCGCAGCCTGCGCTCGGAAGACGACCTCGACCGCTTCGCCGAGCTGCGCGGCAAAACCGACCGCACTGCCGAGGAGGAAGCCGAGCTCGCGCGCCTGTCGGAACAGCTCGATCAGAGCCTGCGTTTCGGCGAGCGGCCGTTCGAGCAAGAGGTGGAGGCCGCGGTCGACAAGACTCTGCGCGAAATGAACACCTCCGCCGATCCGGAGCTGCTCGACCTCGAAACCAGACGACAGCTCCGCGAGCTGTTCCGGCCGGAGCCCGATGCGTGAGGCGCATTCCGCGGCGCCCCTTGAACTCCGCCACCTGGGAGCGTTGGATCTCGGACTGCTCCAAGGCGACTGAGCAGCTGATGCAAAGAGTCGCCCGCGGCGAGACGCCGGCGGTCAGTGACCTGTACAAGCGCAAGAGCATCAAGGACGAGTACTTCTTCACCGCCGAGCCGCCCTTCTACGGCAAGTGCGCCTACTGCGAAGCGCCGATTCGCGACTACCAACACGGCGATGTAGAGCATTTCCGGCCCAAAGCCGGGGTCACCGACGAGAACGGCCAGCCGGTCTTCCTGCTCGACGAGGACGGAAAGGTCCAGGTCGACGCCGACGGCGAGCCCGTGGAGCATCCGGGTTATTACTGGCTAGCCTACGAATGGACGAACCTGCTGCCGGCCTGCGTCAAATGCAATCAGGCCGATGTCCGCCAGGGGAGCAGGACCGGGAAGCACAGTCGCTTTCCGGTCGAAGGCCGCCATGCCCAGCGGCCCGAAGAAGTGGCGCAGGAGAAGCCTCTGCTGATCAATCCGCTAAGCGACCAGGAGGATGACGATCCGAGCCATCACTTGGTGATAGACACGAAGACGGGGCCTGATGGCTCATCGCACCTCGCGCGGCCAAGCCTGCCTCGACATCCTCGGGCTCAACCTGCGCGACCAATTGGTCGACGATCGCAGGAAAGCCTGTCGCGAGGCAGAGTTTCTGTGGGCTCGCTTATTCTCGGTCCGCCACGATCCTTCGGAAACCGCGGAAGTCCTGAAGGAGATCGCCGCCATCCACCGAGGCGAAAAGCCGTTCACCACGGCCCAGGTTGCAGTCTTGCGGGAACTGACTGAGCTGGCCGGGATCACGTCGGGTCCCGACACGTAACCGTTGACTCAGAAGGATCGCTTAGCGTCCCGTGAAGCATAAAGGGTGAAGAGGTGCGGGGGCGGGCGCAACCTCGGCCCGAATGACACGGCATCCGGGCCGAAGGATTCGGGATTACGGCGTATCGAACGTCGCGAACAGCCTGGGCCCGCCGGTCTGGCGGGCGATGGTGGCGAGCGCCGCGCCGCTGTTGGGACCGCCGGTGACGCAGCTCCCCGTACAGCCGTCGGCGTAGCCGACCAGGACCCGCCCCTGGGCGTCGACCGTGACGTCGATGAAGTCGAGGAGGTTCCGGGTCGCACCGCAGGTGGTGCCGCCCAAGCAGATGGAGCCGCGCTGCACCGGATCGCCGGGGGTGGCGTCGGCCGTCGTCCAGGTGGCGCCGCCGTCGGTGGTGGTCGCGACATAGAGGTGCCAGACGCCGGGGAAGGTGGGGACGTCGCCGATCCCGTCGGCTCCCGGGGTCGGAGTGCCCAGGAAGGCGTAGGCGGCGCGATTGCCATCGCCCGCCACCACCGCCGGGAAGGCGGTGTTCTGGATGCCGAAGGCGGCGCCCGCGTCGGCAGGAGCCGACCAGGTGGCGCCGCGGTCGTGGGAGACGGCGATCCGGGCATGCCCGTCGCCATCGGCATAGCCGAAGTAGACCGTGCCGTTGGCGCCGATCCCCACCGACGGGTCGCTGCCGGTCCCAGCGCTGCTGCCGGGAATCGTCCGTACCGTCCAGGTCAGGCCGTTGTTGGTCGACACCGCCACCCCCTGCCCGCTGTTGCAGCTCTTGTTGGGGACGTACGCCGTGCCGTCCGGAGCCACCTTGACGTGGCCGTGCAGCCCACCGCACTGCAGCACGGTGTAGATCGGGACCGCCGGATTGAACGTCAGGCCGCCGTTCAGGCTCGCCGCGCAGGCCGCGTAGGCGATGTTCTGCGAGCAGTAATAGACGATGTGCTGCGCGAGGAGCGTCGGAAGGCCGGAGGCGAAGGAGCCGGCGCCCACCGTCTGGTGGTCGACTCCGGAGGTGAGCCCGGTCATCAGCGCCGGCAGCCAGCTCGCGCCGTCGTTGTCCGTGTAGGCCATGAGGCTGGTGTTGCCGGCGAGCTGCGCCACGAAGGTGCGCCCGATCTTCGAGTCGGTCGAGAGGATCGGGTCCAGGGTGGTGAGGCTGGTCAGGGTGTAGCTCACGTCCTCCCAGAAGGCGGTGGCCGGCGTGTGCGAGTCGTCGAAGCTGGCCCGCAGGGTCTGGAGACCGGCAAGGAACATCACCTTGCCGGTCTTCCAGTTGACGCCGATCGAGGGCTCTCCGGCGCTGGTGCCCAGAGGGTCGGGGGCGGGGTAATTCGCGTAGGTGGGAGGGCCGGAAGCGAAGGCGGGGATGGCGAGAACCGAGGCGAAGACGACCGTTCTTACGACTTGGCCGAGGGGGCGGAACGCATTCATGAAACCCTCCTTGACATGGAATGGACCAGATCCGGCCGGAGCCGTCAGGCATCGCCGGAGATTGCATTCTCCGTGCCCGGTTGGGCGAGGGGAATGAGGGAAATCCCTCAAAGCCTCATGGGTACTCCCTCAGGGAGGATGGTCACCGGCCGCGGTCGGGGAATTCCGGGGGTGGCCGGGGCAGGTGCCTGGGCTCAGCCCAGGCACCGTCAAGCCGAGCCAAGGATCAGGATATAATCCAAGACTGATAGCACCAGACAGATCAGGGCTTTGCCTGGAGAGGATTTTCCAGAGGCTGACGGCCATGAGGTCCTCGGACGATGTGACACGGCTGCTCCAGCGTTGGAGCGCGGGCGATGCCCAGGCGATCGCCGAGGCCCTGGAGCTGCCGGCGGGCGAGCGGGCCGCCTTTCTCGATCTCCGGTGCGGCGGCAACCCCACCTTGCGGCACGAGGTCGAGGCCCTGCTCGCCGCTTCCGAGGGCACCGGCTTCCTGGATGGCGAGCCGCGGCTTCCGGGCCCAGGCCCGGCCATTGCCGAAGGCGAGGTCCTGGGACACTACAAGATCGAGAGGAAGCTCGCCGAAGGCGGCATGGGCGAGGTCTATCAGGCGTTCGACGGCCGGCTCGAACGCCGCGTGGCGGTCAAGGTGCTGCCGGTGCGCCTTAGCAAGGACACCTCCTCCCTGAAGCGGTTCGAGCGCGAGACCAAGGCGCTCGCGGTGCTCTCCCACCCCAACATCCTGACGATCTTCGACGTCGGGCGAGACGGCGACACCGCCTTCGCCGTCACCGAGCTGCTGACCGGCGCGACCTTGAGACAGCGGCTCGCGCGCGGCAGGTTGCCGGTCGCGACCGCGGTCGAGATCGCCGTGCAAGCGGCCCGCGGCCTTGCCGCCGCGCACGCGGAGGGACTCGTCCACCGGGACCTCAAGCCCGAAAACCTGTTCGTGACAGCCAGCGGACAGGTGAAGATCCTCGACTTCGGTATCGTGACGTTCACTGCGCCGCCGGCCGGCTCGGGCTTGGACTCGACGTCGTTGCGCTTGACCGCGGAGAACGCGGTGATCGGCACAGCCGGCTACATGTCGCCCGAGCAGGCCCAGGGCAGGAGCTGCGATCACCGCTCGGACCTCTTCTCGCTGGGAGCCGTGCTGTACGAGATGCTCACGGGCAGCCCGGCGTTTCCGGGCGACACGGCGCTCGTGGCATTCCTCGCCGTGATCAACCTGGAGCCGGTGCCGCTGGGCAGGTTGTGCCCGGCGGCCGGCCCGCAACTGGCACGGCTCGTCCATCGCTGCCTCGACAAGGAGCCGGCCCGCCGCTTCCAGTCGTCGAGCGATCTCGCCTTCCATCTGGAGACCCTTGCCGAGCCGCCGGAGACCCCGGAGAGTGAGCGGCCCCGCGCCGGCTCCAGGCGCCGGCTGTGGCTCGCGGCGTCCCTCGCCGCCGCGATCGGCGTCGCCGGCGCGAGCCTCGGCTTCCTGGCGATGCGTCCGTCCGGTCCCCCCGCGCCGCCCCGGATCGACTTCCTCACGCACGATTCGAGCGACAGCGGACCGGCCGCGGCGCCCGACGGCCGGACCGTGGCGTTCGTCTCCGAGCGGGACGGCCGCTCGCGGATCTGGCTCAAGCAGATCGCCACCGGTGACGAGAGGCCGCTGACCGACGGCATCGACTCCGATCCCCGTTTCTCTCCGGACGGCCAGATGCTGCTCTTCACTCGCGACGGCGCCTCGGGCCCCGGGCTGTACCGCATCGGACTGCTCGGCGGCGAGCCTCAGCCCATCGTCTCGCCGGGCCGCCTGGGCGCCTGGTCGCCGGATGGCCGGCGCGTCTCGTTCGTTCGCGAGCACCGAGCCGAGCCCCGCAACCTGTGGTCGATCGGAGTGATCGCCGTCGACGGCAGCGGAGAGCGGCTCTTCCCGGCCGAGCCGGTTCCGGTCTCCCATCTTTGCTGGTCGCGGGACGGCCGATCCGTCTGGGCGGTACGCCGGCGCTCGGCGGTGGGCGCCCAGGACGACTTTCTTCAAGTGGACGTGGAGAGCGGGCGCAAGAAGGCGTTTGCGGCCCCGGCGTCCGGCGGCCAGGTCTCCCAGCCGTTCTGGGGAGGAGACGGCCGGACTCTGCTCTTCGCCCAGACAGGCTCGGTGACCGGCTATCTCCCGTCGAGCCGCGTGGTGACGTTCGCGCCGGACAGCGCCCGCTACCGGACGTTGTTCTGGGTCCCGAACGCCATCGACGTCATCCAGGACCTCGGAGCGGACCGCCTGATCTTCGATGCCGTCGATGCCCGTCAGAACCTCGGCGAAGCCGCTCCGTCGAATCCCTTCGAGCTGCAGCGGTGGCTCACCCGGGGCACGAGCGTCGACCGGCAGCCCAGCTATTCGCCGGACGGCAAGGCCGTGGTCTTCTCGTCGAACCGCAGCGGCAACATCGATCTCTGGCTGCTGTCGAGAGAGACCGGCTCCCTCAAGCGGTTGACGGAAGATCCGGCCGACGACTGGGACCCGGCCTTCAGCCCGGACGGCCGCCTGCTGGTGTGGAGCTCCAATCGCAATGGGACGTTCGAGATCTTCGTCGCCGAGGCGGATGGGCGCAATCCGCGGCAACTGACCCGCGGCAATCTGTCCGCGGAGAACCCCACGGTCACGGCGGATGGGCAGTGGGTGATCTATAGCGCCGACCGGTCCGAAGGGGCCGGAATCCGGCGGGTTCGCCTCGACCGCAAGGAGGACCTCCTCATCACCGCCGGCGCCAGGGGGCACCCGGAGGTCTCGCCGGACGGGCGGCACGTGGTGGTCAGGAGCCACTCCATCAACGGCGCGGGAGAGCTGCGGGTCGTCGTCGTCGAGAGCGGTGCAATGCTGCCGGAAGGCGTCCGCCTCAACGCCTCCAGCCTCCCCGCCGACCGCGGGGTCACCCTGGGCCGGTCCCGCTGGTTGCCGGGAGGCCGCGAGGTCGCCTTCACCGGCTTGACCGGCAAGGGGTGTATCGGCTTGCTGGCGCAGAGCTTCGATCCCCGGCGCGGTCTCATCGGGCCGGCCCGCACGCTGCTCGACTGCTCCGCGGATCAGCTCCCGGAATCCTTCGCCTTCGCCCGCGACGGCCGCCTGGCCGTCTCGTTCCTCCGGCGCAGCTCGAATCTGATGATGGCCTCGGGGCTCGTCTCAAGCGAGTTGCGGCCTTGATGCAATCGACCTTCGGCCGCACCGCCGCCGCCCTGACCGTGGGCGCCGCGGGCGCGTCACGATCCTCCTCCCCGTAACTGCCCCCTACTCTTCGCCGAGCCAGGCGCGTAGCGGGCTGACTCCCCGGCGGCGCAGGACTCGCATCTGCATGCTGCGCTGGCGGGTCCAGCGCATGAGATTGGCTCCCCACTGCTGCTCCATCAAGAATCCCGAGACCGCACCCAGCATCAACACGCCAATGAATGTGACCATCGCGCTCTACTCCGTGTAGAAAAAATTTCTGCGACTCCTACTCCCAAGCTGGGAGACTTCCCCAGGGGAGCAGTGCAAGTCCTACCGATTCCCCTTCGTCGTTTTGTAGAAGCAGTGTAACCAGGGAATGGTGCAGCGTCAATGCTTTTGGCGCATGAAACCGAGAAAGCACAGCTTGCGATCGAGGCCCTGGGGGGAGCTCGCCTGGGAGCACGCCTTCCAAGGCCTTGCAGCCCTCCGGCACGACGCTTGCTCTTAGTCGCTCAGGTTTTCTCCCAGGAAGGGGCTCGCATGGCAGCAGAAACCGTTCAATTCTCGACTCTGCGGCGCACTCTGCGCCGAACCTTTGGATTCAAGGCCCTCCGCGAAGGGCAGGAAGAGGTCATCCGCTCCATCCTGGAGGGCAAGGACACTCTGGCCATCATGCCCACCGGGGCGGGCAAATCGCTCTGCTACCAGCTTCCCGGCTCGGAGCTCCAGGGCACCACGGTCATCGTCTCGCCCCTCATCTCCCTGATGAAGGATCAGGTGGACAAGCTTCAGGACGTCGGGCTGGACGCCGTTCAGGTCAACAGCACGCTGACCGCGGGCGAGGAGAGCGAGGTGTTGGAGGGCATCCACAAAGAGCAGCGTGATTTCGTCTTCGTCACCCCGGAGCGGCTGGCGCAGCCGGAGTTCCTGGAGACGCTACGCAGCAACAGGATCGCCCTTTTCGTGATTGACGAAGCGCATTGTATCTCGCAGTGGGGGCACGATTTTCGGCCTTCCTACCTGATGCTGCGGGCGGCGCTGACGGCCTTGGGCGATCCGCCGGTCCTGGCTTTAACCGCCACCGCGACGCCCGAGGTGATCGAGGATATCCGCCGCCAGCTCGGCCGAGAGGAGATGGAAGTGATCGACATCGGCGTCTACCGGGAGAACCTCCGCCTGGAGGTGATCTCGACACCGCGGGAAGAATCGAAGCGGGAGAACCTGGGCCGCCTCCTCGCCGAGATGGAGGGGACGGGCATCGTCTACGTCTCGACCATCAAGGACTGCGAGGCGGTCACCGAGCATCTCGACAGCCTGGGGTTCGAGGTGGCGCGCTATCACGGCCGGTTGGGTGCCCGGGAGCGCACGCGCACCCAGGAGAGCTTCATGGCCGGCAAGGTCCGGGTGATCGTCGCCACCAACGCCTTCGGCATGGGGATCGACAATCCGGACATCCGCTTCGTGATCCATTACAACCTGCCCGGGACGCTGGACGCCTACTACCAGGAGGCCGGTCGCGCCGGCCGCGACGGCGAGCCGGCCCGGTGCATCCTGTTCTACCAGCAGGAGGACCGCAACACTCAAGTTTTCTTCCTCAACGGCCGCTACCCCAAGCGGGAGCACTTCGCCGCGGTCTACAAGGCCTTGGAACGCGTGGGCGCCGAGCGCCGGGAGGTCACCTCCAGCGAGGTGCAGGAGCGGGCCACGGGCGTGGTGCTGGGCAAGGTGCGGGTGGTGCTCTGCACCATGAAGGACCTGGGGATCGCGGCCGAGCCCGAGCCGGGGCTCTACCGCCTCACCCGCGCCGGCCTCTCCCCCGAGGATCTCGAGGAGATGGCCGGCCGCTACGAGCTGCGGGCCGACGCCGACCGCGACAAGCTGCGGCGCATGGTTCTCTACGCCCAGACGGCCCTCTGCCGCTGGAAGGCCGTGCTCGACTACTTCGGCGAGGAGCACGAGTGGACGCGTTGCGGCCACTGCGACAACTGCTCCCGGCCCATCCGCGAGCTGGCGGCGCCGCCCCCCGCCGAGCTGCCCGTCCGCCCCCAGACGGCTACCGAAGTGCTGCCGCTACCCCCCTTGGTCGGCGATCGCCGGCCGGAGGCCCTGGTGGTGGGAGACGCGGTGACTCTCTCCATTTTCGGCGCCGGCCACGTACGGTCGGTGGAAAACCACAGTCTGGTGATCACCTTCGGCGACGGGGAGACGCGGGAGTTCCGGCTCCAGGCTTGAGTCTCGTCAATCGGTCCGCAACGCGGGCGCGAGCAGGGAGAGGTCAGCTTTCCGCTCGCGCTCGGCCAGCTCCATCAATCCCCTGAGGCCGCCCTTGAGCTGGTAGGCCTCGAAGCCGGCCTCCTGCATCTTCTCGGCGAGGTGGGCGCTCTTGAGGCCCACCTCGCACACCATCACGTACGGCCGGTCGCGGGCGAACGAGCGGTAGGCCGCCAGGGCCTGCGGGAGGCTCAGGTGGAGGGCTCCCGGATAGTGCCAGCTCTGGTAGGCCGGCTTCTGGCGCAGGTCGAGGAGGGTGGCGCCGGCCGGCAGGCGGTCCACCTCGGGCACCGGCGCCGCCACGGCCTCGGGATCGACATCGCGGAGATCGAAGACCTGCCGCTCGTCCACCAGCTTGCCCAGCCGGTCCGGGTCCAGGCCTTCTTCGTCCCGCAGCACGTCCCGGAGGGCGGCCCGAGTCGTCGGCTTGGGCGGATTCAGGTCGCAGTACTCGGCCACCACGGCGGCGAGATCGTAGACGCCGATGCGCCGGGCGATCTCCATGATCTCCTCCTTGTTGAAGCCGAGGAGGGGGCGCAGCACGGGGATGGCGAGGGAGGCCTGGGAGATCACCGCCAGGTTCTGCAGGGTCTGCGAGGAGACCTGGCCGATGGCGTCGCCGGTGATCAGCGCCAGGCGGCCGCCGCGGTGGGCCACCGCCGCGCCGGCGCGGAGGATGAGCCGCTTGAGCACGATCTGCCAGTGATGGGGCTGCACCTTTACCCGCAGCTCGGCGACCAGGGGGGCGAGATCGACCTCGTGCAGGCGCGGTGAGTAGCCGTAGCTCCAAGTCTCGGCGATGTGCTTCATCACCTTGAGCACGCCCAGACGGTGGGCGGTGCCGCCGAGGTTGCAGAACACGTAGTCGAGGTGCACGCCCCGCTTGAGCATCAGCCAGCTCGCCACGGCGGAGTCGAAGCCGCCGGAGACGAGGGCGATGGCGCGGCCTTCGACGCTGATCGGCAGGCCGCCGTGGCCGCGCACCTTGTCGAAGAAGAAGTGAACGGTGCCCGGCTCGAGCTCGACGTGGGCGGTCACCTCCGGATTGGAGAGATCGACCCGGCCGGCTCCGGCGTCCAGCAGGGCGCGGCCGAGGGCGATCTCGATCTTCGTCGAGTCGAAGCCGATGCGGTCGCGCTCGCCGCGGCGGGTGGCCCGCACCGCGAAGCTCCTCCCTCGCACGGCCTCGGCGAAGGTCTCGACGCCGAGCGCCACGAGATCCTCCAGCCCCTCCCAGCTCCGGCGGCGGACCTCGGAGACCGACTGCACGCCGAAGACGCGGGCCGCGATCTCCGCGGCGCCCGGCTCGGGCGTCTCCAGATACATGCGGCTCCAGGTCTTTTGCAGCCGGTAGGGAACGCCGTGCCGGACGAGCGCGTCCTCCAGGTTCACCACCAGCCGGCGGAAGAACCGCATGCGGGTCTTCCGCGCCTTCGTATAGAAGTCGCCGGAGAGCCGGATGATGAAGAGATGGTCGGACATGGGAGGACAGGCCGCGGCTCGCGAGCCGGCGCCCGGATTGTACCCCGGGAGACGGAGGCTCGCCCGAAAGGCCCTGGTGCACCGTCCCTTTTGTAGTCTCAACTATTTTTCAGTAAGGAGGTCCCATGAGAAGCAAACTCAAGACGTTCCTTCTGGCGGGGAGCCTGCTCGCTCTTCTGCTTCCGGGCTTGGCGAAAGCTCAGGAAGACGACGGGAAGGCGACCAGCAATACTGGACCGGTGTCCACGGTCGACTGCCCGGGCGGCACTTGCGGCACCCAAGCGCTGGGCGATACCTCGGAGGGCTTGACGGTGTCCGGCGCGACCAATACCGACAAGGCGCCCGATCCACCGTGCACCGGCACCGCCTGCGGTCAGCTTCCGGCCGACGGCGACCTGGGCGGAATCACCCGGATCTGCGACCCCACCACCGAGAACTGCTCGGAGCCGCCTCCCACGACGGGCGACAATGGGGGAATCACGCAGCTTTCTTCCGGCAGCGGCACCAAGCAGCTCGGCATCACGGCCAAGGCCGCCGTGGCGGTGCCGGCCTGCGCGGGGAACAACTACGCCAACAATCACTTCGTGAACACCATCTCGATGGGTGGACCCATGGTCGCCGTCGAGTGGATTCCCTCCGCCTCGGTGACCGTCGACGGGGTGGACGTCTTCACGGGCGAGGTCGTGGCCCCCAACCGGCTGGCCATCTGGAGCGATAACGGCGGCGTCCCGGCAAAGCCTCTCTCGCCGCTCGCCTGGACGGCCAGCTTCCAGACCACGCTGCCCGACGGCTGGCAGGGCGCGAGCCTCAACACCCGCATCTCGGTGGCGGCGGGCGTGCGCTACTGGGTGGTGTGGGACCCCTCCGGCGGCGAGCAGGCGTCCGTCTCGCAGGACGCCGCGGACATCCAGCAGAAGTACTGGGGGAGCTTCTCCGGCAACGTCCAGGGCGGAGCGTCCTGGTTCGGTCCCTTCACCGGCCCGGATCACCGCTGGAAGTTCCGCATGCACTGCTCCTACGGTCCGTGCGACGGCAACAACTATGGCGACACCACCCACCTCGACAACGTCTCGATGGGCGGCCCCATGGTCGGCATCGCCTGGGTCCCGGTGATGTCGGGCGTCGTCACCCGCATCGAGCTGTTCACGGGCGAGCGGGCGGTCACGAACTCCGTGGCGCTGTGGTCCGACAACGGCGGCCCCGTGCAGCCGCTCTCCGCGCTCTCCTGGTCCAACCCGTTCAACACCACCCTCGGGAAGGGCTGGCAGGGGGCAGACCTCCTGACTCCGGTCACGGTCACCGCGGGCACCCGCTACTGGGTGGTGTGGGACCCGGCCGGCGGCGAGCAGGCGCCGGTGACCAACAACCCGGGAGACATCCAGCAGACCTACTGGGGAAGTAACGTCGGCAACGTGACGGGCGGCGCCAGTTGGTTCGGTCCCTTCTCCTTCACCGACCGGCGCTGGAAGTTCCGCGTCTTCTGCCAGGACGGGCCCTGCGACGGCAACAACTACGCCAACACTCACCACTTCGATCCGGCTTTGATGGGCGGCCCGATGGTGGGCATCTCCTGGACGGCGGCGCTCTCCAACACCATCACCGGCATCGAGGTCTTCACCGGTGAGCACGTGGGGACCAACGCCCTGGCCCTCTGGAGCGACAACGGCGGCTTCCCCGGCCAGCCGCTGGCACCCTTGAGCTTCACCGGCAGCTTCACCACCACCCTGGCCAAGGGGTGGCAAGGTGCCACGCTGGGTTCGCCGGTTGCGGTCACGGCGGGCCAGAAGTACTGGGTGGTCTGGGATCCCGCGGGCGGCGAGCAGGCCTCGGTCAGCAACGACGTGGGCGACATTCAGCAGAATTACTGGGGGAGCTACAGCGGCACGGTATCGGGCGGCGCCTCCTGGTTCGGGCCGTTCTCCTTCCCCGACCGGCGGTGGAAGTTCCGCATGATGTGCGGCAAGAAGCCGTGCCAGGGGAACAACTACGCCAACGACCACTATTCGGATCCGGTGCTGATGGGCGGCCCCGTGGTCGGCATCCGCTGGGTTCCCACCGCCTCGGTGACGATCCACCGCATCGAGGTCTACACCGGTGAGGTCGCCAAGCCGAACGCGGTGGCGATCTGGTCGAGCGACAACGGCCTGCCCTCGAAGCCGCTGGCCAACCTGGGGAACAGCAATCCGTTCACCACCGCCATCCCCAAGGGCTGGCAGGGAGCCGACCTGACGACCGACGTGTCGGTCACCGCCGGCACCGAGTACTGGGTGGTCTGGGACCCGACCGGCGGCGAGCAGGCCTCGCTCGACGCCGATCCGGGCGACATCCAGCAGACCTACTGGGGGAGCTACGTCGGCACGGTGACGGGAGGCGCCTCCTGGTTCGGGCCGTTCTCCTTCTCCAGTGACCGCTGGAAGTTCCGCATGTTCTGCACCAACAAGTTCGGAGCGTGCGGACCGGGGACCTGCGTGGGGAGCAGCTACTGCGATAGCTGCGTTTGCTATGCCCCCGAAGCGGCCATCTCGCGGCTGGCCTGCCAGTGCCGCCTCCTCGATCCCTCCTGCGGCATCGGCGAGTGCATCGGCGGTTCCTACTGCGACGGCCCCTACTGCCCGTTCGGGGTGTGCCACATCCCCAGCTCTCAGATCTCGCTCGCGATGTGCGGCGGGCTGATCCTGAGGCCGGGCTGCCGGTGACGTCCTGAAGCTCGAAGGCGGCGCCGGATACGCTCCGGCGCCGCCTTCCGGTAAGGAATACCGAGGCGCCCGGTAAGCATCGGAAGAACAAAGTATCGATACCGGCTCTCCCGGTAAGGATACCGAGGCCGCGGTATCGATACCGGGTCTTCCGGTAAGCATCGGCAGGCCAAAATAAGGATACCGGCTCTCGCGGTAAGGATACCGAGCCCGCGGTATCGATACCGGGTCTTCCGGTAAGCATCGGCGGGCCCAAATAAGGATACCGGCTCTCCGGGTAAGGATACCGAGCCCGCGGTATCGATACCGGGTCTCTCGGTAAGCATCGGCGGGCCAAGATAAGGATACCGGGGCCGCGGTATCGATACCGGGTCTTCCGGTAAGCATCGGCGGGCCAAAGTATCGATACCGGCGCACCCGGTAAGCATCGGAGAGACGCGGTATGGATACTTTGGCTCCCGGTAGGGATACCGAGACCCGCGGCAAGGATACCGGAGCTCCCGGTAAGGATACGGCGGGCCGTGGGATCGATCGGTGGCGGCGGCTCGCGGCGAAGGAGACCCTGGCACCTATCTCTGGAGTCGGCCTGACAGGAAGACTCCGGGCCCGGGTCATAACCCGGCCTCGAAGAGGGCAGAGCCGTGTGGACGGCAAGGGGTCTTTTGGTTATACTAGGAGTATGAAGACGGCAGTTTCCATTCCCGATGAGGTGTTCAAAGAGGCTGAGAGGCTTGCGATCGAGTTGAAGACCTCTCGCAGCCAACTCTACAGCCGTGCCTTGCAGGAGTTTGTGATCAGGCATGCTCCCGATCGCCTGACGGAAGCGATGAATCGCGTCATTGATGAGGTTGGAGGCGAGGTCGACGAATTCAGCCAAGAGGCCGCACGCCAGGTGTTGAAGCGAGTCGAGTGGTGATCAGCCAAGGCGAGATCTGGTGGGCCAACTTGGGCGAGCCCACCGGATCAGGCCCTGGATATCGGCGGCCGGTCGTGGTGGTGCAGTGCGACTCCTTGAACAATAGCCGAATAAGCACCGTCGTATGTGTGCCACTAACAAGCAGTCTGAAGTGGGCAGACGCACCCGGAAATGTTCTGTTGGCGGCGCGTGCGACAGGTCTTGCCAAGGACTCGGTCGCGAATGTCTCGCTGATTGTCGCCGTCGATCGCAGCCAACTCACTGAGTGCATCGGCAAGCTCGTGCAGCGGCAGTTGGACTTGGTGCTTACGGGTATTGATACCATTCTCGGGCGATAGCTGCCGCAACTCACACCACCAAGGCTGGCGTCGAACGTAAGAGCGTCTAAGGTTGGCTGCTTATATGACACGGCCTTTCGAGGACGACCCCTGCACCTAGCCCCCTGGGGGGCCTGTCTCCGCAATTTCCCGCCCGGCTACGGCCTCACCACCGTGATCACCCACCACCGCGTGTCGTTCTTCAGTCTCCCGGCCGGATCGTCGAGAATCCGCGCCACCCCCACCTCCAGATCCAGCGCAGGCAGCCGGCCTATCGGCATCGGGCCGAGGGTGAAGCGGTAGCGCAGGCCGGCGAGGCTCAGCCAGTCGCTCTTGGCTTCGTCCCGGTTCCAGAGGCGGTGGCGCTCGTAGAAGAGGGGCGCGGGCAGAAAGCTCAGGGCGAGCTCGGCCCTTTGCGCTTCGTGCTCCTCACCGAGGAGAGTGCCCACCGGCAGGGCGGGGACGGCGAGGCGGTTCGACAGGGCGGACTCGGGGAGGAGAGAGACATCGGAGCCTCCCAGTTGGTAGAGGTCGAAGCTCCGCGTGACGTCCCGCGAGCCGTCGCGCCGCCAGGAGAGGTCCAGGCGATAGCTCTGGTGAGAGATTCCCAGTTGGGCCGTGCCGCCGTAGCGGGACCAGCCGCCGGAGCCCGCCGTGTCGCCCGCTTCATAGTGGGCGGAGAGGCTCGGCTGGAAACGCCAGAGCGGGCCGAAGCGCCGGAGGCCGGCCCAGGCGCCGGTCAGCGAGGCGATCCGTTGATCTCTGGCCCGCTCGTCTACGGGATCGATGCGGTTCCAGAGCGCCCGGCCGGCGAGGCTGAACCGGCCGCCGCTCTTCAGCCAGTCGCGGCCGGCGGAGAGCTCGATCCCCTGGCGATCGAGGTCAATGCCCCTTTCGGCGGGCGTCGGGGGGGCGCCCTTCTCGTCGCCCGGTCTCTCTCGCGACTGGAAGAGATGAGCCCCCACCCTCACGGGCCAGCCTCGCCACGTCGCGGCGAGGGCGCCCCCTTGCGGCCAGCCGTCGGCGCCGAGCGCGCCCAGCAGCAGCCAGTCCAGCCGGCCCACGACGTCGCCGCGGCGCACGCCGATCTCTGCCACGCCGCCGGAGGACGTGGCGCTACCGGAGAGGAGCGGGAACAGCTCCTGACGACCAACTCCATAGGGCCGGCCTGGAGACACCTTGGCCAGGGTGAGAGGCACCGGGGGCGGTGGGGTCGGAGGCCGGATGACGGGGGCAAGCTCGCGGGGAAGGTCGGCGGGGGGAGTCGGCGCGGCGGCCAAAACCCCTTTTGAGATTGGAAGGCGGCGCAGGTCGAAGCCTTCCGGCTGGAGGGAGAGGAAGAAGAGCCCCGAGCCGTCGGGAGCGGGGGCGGGAGCGAGGGCCGCTCCCTGGGTGCGGGTGAGAGGGACGGGAGGATTGCCCGGGTCGAGGGGGAAAGCCCAGAGGTCGATGAAGCCGCGCAGGCCCACGGCGGCGTAGACGGTGCGGCCGTCGGCGCTCCAGGCGGGGGAGGAGACGGTGCCTTCCGGCGACGGCGCCAGCTCCTGCGTTCTTCCACCTTCCACGTCCTGAAGCACCAGGCGCCAGACGCTCTCGCGGTGCAGGGCGTAGGCGATGCGGGCGCCGTCCGGGGAAACCCGGGGCCGGTCGTAGACCTCCTCAACGATGGGCTCGGTGAGGGCGCGGATCTCGCCCGAGGCGAGGTCCACCCGCACGATCTGGGAGAGGCCGTCGCGGTTGCGCACCGCCACGGCCCAGCGGCCGTCCGGGGCGGGATCGGGGTCGCGCAGACCGGCCGCGCGCGTGATCCGTCGCACCTCGCCGCTCTCCGGTGCCCAGGTATAGAGATCGGGATGGAGGAAGCCCTCGGCGTCCGGCACGAAGCGGACGAAGAGGATCGACTTGCCGTCCGGCATCCAGCGGGGCATCGCGGGCTCTGGGCCGTCGGGGCTCTGCCAGGTGTGGAGGATCTTCCGGGGCAGCGGTCGCGAGCGCACGGCCGGCACGTCCTCGGGGTCCTCCTCCTGGAGCTTCTGGACCTGCTGCCCCAACCTCTTTTCGGACTCGTCGTCCGGCGCCGTGGACCAGACGACGAGCCGGGCGGGGCGGCCCCGGGCGGTGAGCACGGCGGCCAGGCGGGTGCCGTCGGCCGAGAGGGCGGGAGCGCCGGTCGTCCACGTGAGGTCCTGCCACGGCTCGCCCTCCACGGCCAAGCCGCCGCGGCGCTCGGCCTCGATCGCCCGCCAGGTCAGCTCGGCCCGGAAGCGGTCGTAAAGGTCGGCGGGCGAGCCGCCGAAGACGCCGCGAAACGCGTCGTCGAAGCCGCGGGGAACGCGCGCGGTCATCCGCGCCCAGAGCGCCCGCAGGCTGCCGGGACCGGCCCGCTCCTCCAGCCACTCCAGGTAGGCGGAGCCCACGAGGTAGGCCATGGACATTCCCCGCCAGCTCTCGGAGTCCGAGGCGAGGCGCGAGTAGGGTGGGAGCTTGCCGCCTTGCGCCCAGCGCCGCAGGATGGAGGCCCGGAGGTCGCCGTGGGGACGGCCCGAGCCGGTGAGCCGCCCCTCCACCACCGTGGCGTAGCCTTCCATCACCCAGCGCGGCGAGTTCTCGGTGATGGGTCCCAGGGGAACCAGGTATTCCAGCAGCCGCCGGGCCCGGTTGCGGGAGGGCCGCAGCAGGTGGACGAGGTGGGTCTCCTCGTGGACGGTGACCAGCTCGGTCCAGTCCGTGTAGTGGCCGATCTCGGACTCGGGGCCCGGCGGGCTCGTCCACAGGATCATGCGTGGCCAGCCCAGGAAGGGAAGGGCCTGACCGTTGGGCGCGGCGATGGGATCGGAGACGAGCACGTCCACCACCTCGAGCGGCGCGTAGCCCACCTCGGCCACCACCTGCTCGCGGATCGAATCCAGCCGCGCCGCGGCCCGCCGCGCCCAGGCTTCGGACGAGACCGGATAGTGGACCCGGAAATGGGACGTCGTGAGCGTTCGCCAGCCGGCGGACGGTCCCTGCGCCCAGGCGGGAGCCAGGAGCAAGGCGGACAGGAGAGCGATGAAAATGCAGAGCTTCATGTTGAGTTTTCCTGGCTGCGCGCTCAGAAATTCCTCAAAAGGGGCGACAGCGACGCCGGCGACGCCAGGGATTGAAATCCCTGGCGACATAGGCGGCGACGCCAACCTTTTTGGAGACACCGAACGCTCCCTCACACCTTCTTCGGCGGCAGCTCCCGTGCCTCGGGCTCGTCCTGGAAGCCATGGTGATTGTGACTGCCGTCGCAGAAGGGCTTGTTGGCGGAGGCGCCGCAGCGGCAGAGCGAGACGACGTTGCGCCCGCCCAGGCCGAAGGCCTTGCCGGTGGGGTCCAGGATCTGCAGGGCCTCCGCTCCTTCCAGCCGGAAGGGGCCGTTTTTCATGACGGTGATCTTGACGTCGGACATTGGGCGTGCCTCTCTCTCGAAGATGGGATCCGGACCTCAGCGCCCGAGCCCCCGCGCCGCCAAGCGTTCCCGATCCTGGGGCCGCCGTCAATCCCCGGCTTCCCCGGCCTGCTGGTATCCTTGGCCGCTTCGCGACGAAGAGCCCGCAGATACCTAGAGAATGAATCCCCCCGCGCCCGATCCCCAGTCCCGCCTTCGAGTCTGGGGTTTCCGCTCCTTCCAGGCGGCGGTGATCCTCCTCGCCGGATATTTTACCTACCGCTTCCTCACCCACTCCGACCTCTCCTGGTCCAAGCTGGCCGAGCGGGTGGCCGCGGCTCAGGGCTGGTACGTGGCTCTCGGGGTCGGGCTGTTGCTGGCGCGGTACTGGCTGTGGGACTGGCGCTTCCGGCTGGCGACCCGCCGCACCCTGGGCTACGCCTCGGGTCCATTCCTGGGGTTCTTCGTCCTCATGGCCTCGGCCGCCCTCAACCTCATCACGCCCACGGCGCGGGTGATCGGCGGCCTGATGCGGGCGCGGTACTTCTCCCGCGGCTACCGGCGCCCCTTCGGCCTGCTTTACGGCGTCGTGCTCTACGACCAGGTGGCTCACCACACGGTGATGAGCCTGGCCACCTGGGTCGTTTTCAGCGCCACGGCCTTCTACCTGGGGCGCGTCTGGCTCGGCTGGGCCTCCGTCGCGGCGCTGATCGCGTCGGCGTCGGCCCTCTGGATCTGGGGCCGGCGGCGGGGGCCGTTCGAGGAGAACCGCATCGTGCGCTTCCTCGCCCGCCGGGCGGAGCGGGACGAGGGAAAGCTGGACCGCTTCTTCGCTCACGGGCACGAGGCGGTGGGCGTTTTCGTCGGCCTGCTCTCCTCGGGGACCTTGCAGGCCCAGGCCACCGTGCTCGGGATCGCCTACTTCCTGGTGAACATCGCCGCCCAGTGGGCCATGTTCAGCGCCCTCGGCGCCCCGGTCAGCCCGTTCGTGGTGATCGCCGTGGTGGCCCTCGGCACGGCCGTGGGCACCCTCACCGGCACTCCCGGCGGCATGGGAACGACGGAGGTGGCGATGATGGCCTCCTTCAAGCTGATGGGGGTCGACGCGGTGGCGGCGGCGGCGGGCATCCTCCTCTACCGGGGGCTGCACTACGCTTCGGTCCTCGTCGTGGGGCTGCCGGCGCTGACCGTGCTGGAGCTGAGGCCGAAGCGCGGGGAGCTCGAGGCGGAGATCGAGGTGGGAGAATCGGAGACCTGATGATGAACGACCGGCTGCGTACCCTCCGCGAAGCGGAGTTTCCCGTCATTCACGAGTGCGCGTACTTGAACCACGCCGGCATGGCGCCGCTGCCGCGGCGGTCCGCTCAAGCGATGTCGGCCTTGGCGGAGCTCGTCTCGCGCACGGGCGACCGCCGCTGGCTCGACCGCCAAGCCGAGGTGGACCGCGTGCGCGGCCTGGCCGCCCGGCTCCCTGGGAGCCCGGCAGCCGCACGAGGTGGCCTTCGTCGAGAACACCTCGAGCGCCCTGTCGATGATCGCCGGCGGCATCGACTGGCGCCCGGGCGACAACGTGGTGGGAGCGGCCCTGGAGTTCCCCTCGAACGTCTACCCGTGGATGCAGCTCGCCGACTTCGGCGTCGAGTACCACCAGGTGCCGGAACGGGCGGGGCGGATCGATCCGGACGAGCTGATCGGCCTCCTGGACGACCGCACCCGCATGCTGGCCCTCTCCTGGGTGCAGTACGCGAGCGGCTTCCGCTCCGATCTCGCCCGGCTGGGAGCGGCCTGCCGGGAGCGGGGCGTCCTCTTCGTGGTGGACGTCATCCAGGGCCTGGGGGCTCTGGAGCTCGACGTCGAGCGCGAGCTGGTGGATGTGGCGGCGGCCTCGGGCCACAAATGGCTGCTGGGCGCCGAGGGCGCCGGCCTCCTCTACGTCTCCGACCGGGTGGTGGACCGCCTGCGCCCGGCGCGCTCCGGCTGGCGCTCGACGCGCGACATCTTCCAATGGGCGGACTATGACCTCACCTGGGCGGAGGGGGCCAGGCGCTTCGAGAGCGGCACCCTGAACGTCTACGGCATCGTAGCCTTGGGCAGCTCGCTGGAGATCCTCCAGGAAGCCGGAGTGGCGGCCGTCCAGGAGCAGGTGCTCGGTCTCACAGACCGGGCCGCCCGGGGCCTCGCGGAGCTCGGCTTCTCGGTGGTCAGCTCCCGCATCCCGGATGAGACCTCCGGCATCGTCACCGCGACCCATCCGCGGCTCGATCCCCAGGAGCTGGTGAAGCGCCTCGGCGAGCGGGACGTCGTGGCGGCCGCCCGCGCCGGGCGCTTCCGGATCTCTCCGCACTTCTACAACACGGAGGAGGAGATCGATCGCTGCCTGGGGGAGGTCGCCGTCAGGCTTTAGGAGCGATCGGCCACAGCCGCCAGCGGCCGTAGGCGACGAACGCCGACAGCAGCAAGGCCACGAAGGGAACCAGCGCCGTCTTGACTCCCCCCGGCGCCGTGATCACGGTCGCGCCGATCATGATGATTGCCAGCCCGGCGGCGGCCAGCGGCGTCAGGCCGGGCTTGATGCGCAGCAGCGAAGGCAGGATCAGGCCGATCCCGCCGAGGATCTCGCACACGCCGATGAACCAGAAGAACCAGCCCGGCAGGGAGGACTGCTTCGTCATCTCCGCGACCGGCATGACGAACTTCATGACACCGGAGAACAGAAAGAGGGCCGCGAGCAGCACCTGGGTTGTCCACAGGGCGTAGTTCAGGGCCGGACCGCGGGAAACGTTTCCTGCTGCCATAAGTCTCTCCTCCTTGCGTTAGGTGCTGATCAGATGGTGGATGTTGCCGTCCGGGTCCTTGAACCAGGCGAGCTTGAGGCCCATGGTGTGATGGACGTCGCCCTCGCGGGTGACCTGCGGCAGGCCATCATAGTGCTCAAAGGCGACTCCCTTCGACTGGAGCGACCGCAGGATCTCGTCGAAATCGTTGCCGACGCTCCAGGTGACGGTGGTGGCCTTGTTGGTCCCCGCGAATTGCGACGTGTAGACCAGGAGCGAGGAGTCGCCGGTCTTGTACGTGATCACGCCATGGCTTTCAGGCTGGACCGGCTCCAGGCCGAGCTTGCCCTCGTAGAACTTTTTTGCCGCTTCGATGTCCTTTACCGCGGCGGTCGCGGTCGCGTCTCTGTTTGCCAGCATCATGAGCCTCCTTTTTGTCGTCTGAGGGCATGCCGCAATGCCCTCCATCGGAGGAAAGTCTTTCAAGAACGAGGCCAGACCGCCGCTTGCCGGCCTTACCGGACCCCGGAAGAGCCGAAGCCGCCCGCTCCCCGTTCGCTCTCACCCAGGGACTCGGCCTCTTCCCACTCGATGCGGGCCACGGGCGCGATCACGAGCTGGGCGATGCGGTCGCCGCGCTGGATGGGAAACGGAGCGGTGCCGAGGTTGATGAGGATCACCGCCAGCTCGCCCCGGTAGTCGCTGTCGATCGTCCCCGGGGCGTTGACCACGCCGATGCCGTGGCGCAGGGCGAGGCCGCTGCGGGGGCGGACCTGCCCCTCCCAGCCGGAGGGGATCTCCAGGACGAGGCCGGTCGGCACCAGGAGGCGCTCCCCGGGGCCGAGCACCGCGGTCTCCGGCAAGGCGGCACGGAGATCGAAGCCGGAGCTCCCCGGCGAGGCGGGCGAGGGGAGAGGAAGGTCGCGAGCGGCGGCAAGCCGCTGGATCCTCACCCTCATGGCCTACCGGACGGTTTGGGGGACGGCGGCGGGACGTTGAAGCCGGTGGACGGCGGCGGTCCGCTGCCGTTCTGGACGCCGGGCAGGGCCGTTCCGCCCTGAGTCCCGAAGCGCCACGGACGGCCGAGCCAGCGGGTGGAGAGCTGGAACTGGCCGCCCCCCACGGCGGCGCCCTGACTGCGTATCATGCCCGAGAGCATGTCGACCGTGAACCGCCACTCGTCGTAATGGTCGTGGCCGTTGAAGATCAGGATGGATTTCTGGTGGCTCTTGCTGTAGACGCCGATGATCGGCCCGGTCGCCACCACGTCGCCCGGTTTGGGGGTCTCGGTGCCGTCGGGGTCCGAGGTCTGCGAATCGCCGGTGCCCGGATTCGGGGTCTGTCCCGGCTTTGGAGTCTGCCCCGGCCTCGGGGTCTGTCCTGGCAACGGCGACTGGCCCGATTGTCCGTTCGGCGGCGGATTCAGGGGCTGAAGGTCGTTGTTCTGGAAGATGATCCCCCACTTGCCGTTGTCGGTCATGGGGTCCTTCCAGAGCTGGCGGATGGACCGCGGCTTGACCTCGACGAGCTCGCTCAGCTTGATGGGGAGGCGCTGATAGCGGATCTGGAAGACCCGGATGGCCTCGACGTACTGCAGGCCGCGGAAAACCAGCTCCTCCTCCTTGTCGCGACGGATCTCCTGGCTGATCATCGGCAGCATGGCCGCCAGCATGGCGGTCATCACGGTGATGGCGATGAGGAGGACGACGAGGTTGTAGCCCGCCTCGCGATCCAAGACCCTCATCACCCCGGCCCTCTTCTCCCGCCCCCTCCCACCCCCCTCACCGGGAGAAGAGGGAGACAAGCAAGACCGCTCCAGCCGAGCTCCACTCTCCATCACCACTCCTTGTAGGGGGTGCCGTCGAGAGACAGGCCCGGAGCTCCCGAGTGCACGTCGATGATCCCGGGTTTGCCTTCGATGGTGTCGGTTTCGGCCGGCGGATGATCCTGATCGATCTCCTCGTAGTCCGGCACCCAGGTGTCCGTCCGCTTGGTGATGGGATCGATGGGCATCTTGCGCAGGTAGCCCTCCTCGACCAGCGCCTGCAGGCTGGTGGGATATTTCCCCTTGTCGCCATAGTGCTGGTCGATGACGTCGCGCAGGGTGCGCAGATTGGTCTTGAGGACGGCCTCGTGGGCGCGGACCGGAACGTTTTTCAGCGCCGGCATGGCGATGGTGGCCAGGATGCCGATGATCGCGATGACGACGATCAGCTCCAGGAGGGTGAACCCCCGTTCGCGGGAGTTGCGTGTCGGTAACATGATTCGGCTCCTTCTCATCACCACTTGCGGTAGGCCACGCCGTTGAGGCCCACTCCCGCGGAGAGGGAGTAGACGTCGTAGACGTCCTCTCCGCCCCAGGAGGTGGCCGCGGGCTCGTCCTGATAGCTGCGCAGTCCCCATTCGTCCTTGCCCGTCATGGGATCGACAGGGATGCGGCGCAGGAACTTCTTCTTATTGTCCACCTGGCCCACCAGTTGAACGCCCTTGACCAGGACCTCCAGGTTCTTCGGATAGCCCTGGGTGCCAAGGTCGACGGGGATCAATCCGGCGTCGCTATATCGCTTGTACTCGTCGACGGCCGAGCGCATCTCGCGCAGGTAGAGGCGCAGGTCCGCCTCCTTGGAGCGCTTGGCGGTGAACTTGGCCACCGGCAGCGTCACCGCCGAGAGCGCCACCAGCACGGCGGCCACCATGACGAGCTCCGCCAGGGTGAAGCCTGCCTCGCGACGGCGGCGAGTCTGGCGGCGAAGACGATTCAGCGAGAGCATCCTGCAAGCCTCCAACCTCTTCAACGGCCCCCGACCGGCGAAGCTTCCCGCTGGGGAACCGGGTGGGACCGCGGATCGGCGGCCTCGCCATTCACCTGGATGATGGCGGCCTTGGAGCGCACGGGAACGGGGCGCAGGCCGGCGTCCAGGGCCTTGGCCTCGAAGCCGAGGCCGGTCTTGCCGGCCGCCAGGGCGCGGAAGGTGATGCGGGCCACGATCCCTGAGCCCTTGACGCCCGGCCGCTGGCCCAGCCGGCTGGCGCCGATGACCAGGGCACCCGGCCGGCCGGCGTCCGACAGCACCTGGGATTCGCCGGCGGCGCCCAGGAAGTCCCCGGGGTCCACCGAATCCACGCTCAGCACCGCCGGATCGAAGGACAGCGAGAGGGGCAGATGAGAGACCGCGAGACCGGCGTCCGCCTGCACCCGCACCTCGAAGGTGTCGCCGGGGGAGACCGTCAGCTTCGCCGGAGTGAGCCAGAGGCGCACGAGGGGCGTATTGGCCGGGGCGATCGCGGCCGGGGTGGCCGTCGACTTGTCGGTGACCTGTGAAAGCGCGGGCACCGCCGCGGACGCGGAAGCCAGCTTGGCCGTGCTCGAGGCCGAACCCTGGGAAACCAGCCCGCCCCCCGGCGGCTGGTCGTCCTCCTGGGGTGGCGGCGGTTGGTTGGGCTGAGGCGGCGGCGCCGGCCGGAAGATGTCCTGCGGCGGCGCCGCGGGCACCAGGTTCACCCCGCCGGGCGGCTGCTGCTGCACGGGCTGGGTACCGGGAGGCACCGGTTGCGCGGGTACGCCGGGCTGGATCGGATTTCCCGGCTGCTCGCCGGGGCGCAGGCCTCGCGGCAGGCGCTCGAGGCGGCGGCGGATGGCGTCCTGAATCTCCTCGGGCGTCCCTTCGGTGCTGTCGAAGGGACCCTCGACGTCGGACTCCACGCGCGGGCTGCCGCCGCGGAAGCTGATGTTGGCCTCGGTGCCGACCCAGATCGGCTGCAGGTCCTCCTCGGTGATCTCGGCGTTGCGGATGATGTGCGGCGTCAGCGTCAGGATGACGTCCGTGCGCTGGTTCTCCGTGTGCTTGTTGGAGAACAGGCGGCCGATGATCGGGATGTCCGAAAGGCCGGGGATCCCCTGGTCGGAGTCGGTCAGGTCGCTGCGGATCAGGCCGGCCAGGAAGTTGGTCTCACCGTCCTGGAGGCGGATCGTCGAGTCGATGGTGCGGGTGCCGATGATGGGCTGGCTCTGGCCGCCCGAGCCGGCGACGTTGCCGTTGAGGTTCGACACCTCGACCTTGATCTTCAGCGTCACTTCCTGGTTGTGGTGGACCCGCGGCTCCATGTCGATGCGGATGCCCACGTCCTGATACTGGAAGGAGGTGATGGGCACGATGCCGCCGTTGCCGCCCGCGTTCTGGGTGTTGAAGGTGGTCAACGGGATGGGGATGCGGTCGCCGATCACCAGGCTCGCCTTCTCGCCCTCCGAGATGCGGAGCTGGGGCTTGGCCAGGAGCTGGGCGTCGGTGTTGGTCTTGATGAAGTTGTAGACGAAGCTCGGAATGGTCAGCAGCCAGTTGCTCTGGTTGATGAACTGGAGATCCGAGAGGCGGACCGCCGAAGGGGTCGCGCTGCCGCCGGTGCCGGTGGCCGCCTGGCCGAAGTTCAGGCTCTGGCTCACCGAGTACGAGGAGAGGGCCGTGCCCAGCTCCCGTAGCCGGCCGCTGTTGATCTGGAGCAGCTCGACGTCGATCACCACCTCGGCCTTGGCCTTGTCGTTGGACTCGATGATGCGCTCGGCCACCTTCACCTTGTCCACCGTGTCGCGCAGGATGATGGCGTTCAACTGGTCGTTGACGGCGATCTTGCGGGCGTCGATCAGGCTGCGCAGAATGGTCAGCGTTTCCTTCACGTCGGCGTTCGAGAGGAAGAACGTCTGGATGACCAGGTCCTCGTAGGTGCGCCGGTTCTGCGGGTTGTCCTGCGCGATGATGATCGAGTGCTCGTCCATCACCTTGTAGAAGTGGCCGGCGGTGCGCATCAGCGTCTCGAGGGCGGCCTGGGCGGTGACGTCCTTCAGGTCGACGGCGATCTCCTGGTCGCGCAGGTTGGGGTCGAACAGGATGTTGATCCCGAACGCCTGGCCCAGGGCGCGATAGATGGAGAACAGCGACACCGGCTGCGGGAACTCGAGCGAGATCGGCCGGTCCGAGCGCGGGTTGAGCACCGGCGGCTGGGGGCGGGCGCCGCGATTCTTCTGCTTCATCTGCTCGATCGTCTCGTAGCCGCCCTTGTTGGCGCGCTGGGCGAGGTAGAGCTTGTGGACGTGCTCGAGCTGCGCCTTGGCATACTGGTTGGAGGCGTCGAGCTGCACCGCCTGCTGGTACTCCACCAGGGCGCGCTCGGTGACGCCGGCCTTCTCGAACTCCTGCCCCTTCTGGAAATGGAACTGCGAGGCCTTGATCTTGGCGCGAATGAGCGCGGCTTTATAGGAGAGGTTGGAAGGGTCCTCGGTGGCCGCCTTCATGTAATGCAGCACGGCCTCGTCGTAGTTGCCGAGCTGGCTTGCCACCTCTCCCTGCCGGTAGGCCTGGTGAGTGGTGCAACCGGCCAGGAACGCGAGCAGGAGCAGGGAGAGGGACGTCCGGACGATCAATCTGGGCATTGTGGAATAGTCCTCCGAGCTAATGCCGGCGCAGGCCGATCCGCTTCGGTTGCACTTCGGGAAACTTGACGTACTTGATGTCCACGGATTCGAAACCGATCCGGGCGACGATGAACTCTTTTTCGAGCACCTGCCCCTCCTGGGCATTGATGGTCCGCTTGCCGGTGCTGAACACGGCGATCTTCTTGTCCGGCGGACCAAAGTTGCCCAGGTACTCCATGGTGAACTCCGGCGGCTTGGGAATGGCCGCGATCCTCGCCGCCTCCGCGGCGGCGGCGGCCGCCGCCGCCATCGCGCGCTGCCTCGCCAGCTCCTGCTCGCGCAGCTCCGCGGCCGTGGGGACGCGGGGCGTGGGGGCCGGCGGTGGCGGCGGATCGACGAAACGCCAGGGGTCACGCCCCACTTTCGGGTCGGTCACCACGTGGTCGAGATTCGCCATCTTCAGCACCGCCACATGATCCCCGGGGCGGGCGGTGTGACTCTCGCGGCTGGTGGGCCGTGGGCGGGACGGGCCGCCTTCCTCGCCGGGCTCCGCTCCAGGGGCGCGGGCCGCCGTGGCGGGCGCGGTCTCGTCGGAGGCGCCGAAGCCCAGCAGGGGACGGAGATAGTGCCAGCCGGCGAACGCCGCCAGGCAGGCGAGGACGATCAGCAACGTTTTCTGCCGCGAGCCACCGTTCATGAATCGCCTCCAGCCGCGGCGGGCCGCGGGGTCGCCGGCCGGGCCGCCGGTTTGCCCGCGGCGGCCGAGGTTTCCGCCGCTCCGGGCACCGCCGCCGCGCCGTCCTCCGCGGTCATGGCGAACAGCGTCGAGAGCGTCAAGTCGATCCGCAGCTCGGGCCCTTCGGTGTTGCTGCCGACGTTGAGCTCGTCGATGACGATGTAGGAGCGCGAGGTCTCCAGCAGGCTGACGAGCTTGCGCAGCGCCGAGTAGGGACCCTGCACGGAAAAGTTGAAGGAGCGCTTGATGAGGCCGTAGTCCTGGATCTCTTTCTCCGGGTAGCTGATGGCGCGCGGGGAGAGGCCCGCCTGCCTCGCCAGGTCCTTGACCTCCTGGGTGATGGTGGTCAGCCGGCGGCTGCGGGTGGAGAAGCGATCGGCGTAGAGCTGCTGCACCTGCTCCTGGTTGGTGCGCACGCGGGCGATCATGGTCTGGAGCTGCTGGTACTGGGCGTTCAGCTCCTGGCGTTTCTGCTCCTGGGTGTGGATGTCGACGTCGAGCTTCTCCACCTGCCCGGCATAGCCGAGCTTGTAGACGGAGAACGCCGCGGCGTTGGCCAGGAAGAAGAGGAGCGCCGGTACCCAGATCCACGGGCGCCGGCGCCAGATCTCGCCGCGCGGCCTCAAGGCCGGCCTCCCGGAGCGCGCCCGGCGGTGGTCTTCGACGTCGCGGATTTCTTTATTTCGGTCACCGTCGTGGTGGTCTTCTTCGCTCCCGCCGCCGCTCCCGGCGTACCGGCCGGCGCCTCCTCCACGACCACGCGGCGGGGCGGTCCGCCGGGGAGGTACGTCACGGTCGCCTCGAACTTCACCAGCGGCCCTCCCGTATCGACCTGGGATTCCTGAAGCAGGTTCGGATTCCTGAAGGCGGGATGCGCGAACAGGTTTTTGATGAACTGGTTCAGCGCTTCGTCGCGCCGCGTGAAGCCGCTGATCGTCAGGTCCACTTCCCCCTCCGGCAGCTTGCCGCGCTGGCCCCGCTCGCGCATCTCCCGTTTCTTGTTGCCTTCGTTCCCCGGAGTCAAACGGCTGAGGCGTACGTCGTTGGGCAGCGTGTCCGCCATGCGGTCGATCAGCAGGCTCCACGAGAAGGTCCGGGCGTCGATCTGGGTGTTCAGGAAATCGATCTGGTCGTTGAGCCGCACCAGGTCGTAGCCATTGAGGCGGGTCTGGAGATCCTGGACGGTCTTCTGCTGCCGCAGGAGCTCCTCTTCGCCGTGGGCGATCTGCGCCCGCTTGTCGGCCGAGGCCGAAAGATAGTTTCGGAACACGATGACGTTGCTCAGCAGCAACCCGAGGCCCAGCAGCCAGAGGAGCAGCGAGATGCGCACCACCGGCCGGCTGTTGCCGAACGGCCGGCCGGCGAGGTTGAGCGATTCGGCCCGCGGGTTGCCGCGCGTGCCGCCCGGGGCCGGCGCGCGCACGGCGGCCGGGTTCCGCGGCGCCGGTGCCGGAGAAGAGGCTGGGGCCGGGGCCTCGGCCTCGTTGAAGGCGGGATCGTCGTCTGGAGCGATGCTCATGCCACCTCCCTGCGGGCCGCCCCGAGCATCGGGGCGAGGTCGCGCCAGGGGGGAACGCCCGAGTCCTCGGCGCGCAGGGGGGGCAGGTGCCGGCCGTCGAGCGGCGCCGCGGGAGCCCCCAACCCTTCCTCCAGCCGGTCGATCCAGGTCGGCTCGACCTCGGGCGGCGCCATCAGCAGCACGGACCCCAGGGGCGCGCCGGGAAAGTGCTCGTCGAGAAAGTTGCGGGTGAGCCTCAGGTCGCGGCCCACGAAGTTGCCCCGCGAGGCCTCGGGCAGGGCACCGGCGAACCCCTTGTAACGGTGGAGCACCGGCTCGCCGCCGCGGGAGAAGACGAGGGTGTACCCCTCGTCCTCCACCACCATCAAGGCCGCGAAGCCGCCCGCCGGCGGCGGGTCGGTGGCGGCGAGCAGCGACAGGCTGACGTTGGAGATCTGGCCGAGCCGCACGCCGGCGGCGCTGAAGGCGTCCTCCACCTGGGCCAGGAGCTGCTCGACGGCGAAACCCAGCAGCAGCCGGCGGGGCTCCTCCTGGCCGGGCAGCGGCGCCACCTCGGCGGCGCTGACCCGCAGCTCGTCCACCCGGAAGGGCACGAGCCGCTTCAGCTTCCAGCGCAGCACCTCGTCCAGAGCCTCGCCGGCCGGCGGCAGGTCGCCGCTCTCGCTGAAGGTGACCCGCAGCCAGGTGTCGGGGAGCACCAGCGAGGCTTCCTTGACGCCGCCGGGTACCCCCTTCACCAGGCCGGCCACCAGCTCGCGGAAGGCCCCCGGATCGCGCGGCGGCCCGCCCAGCAGCCCGTGCTGGAACGGATCGCGGGGCAGCGCCACCTGGCGGAAGTTGCGCAGGCGGAAGCCGTGGCGGTCGTGCAGGAGCTGGCCGTAGCGCAGCCGTTCGCCGTCGAGGGCGAAGACGTGCGGCGGCACGGGGATGGGGTCGAAGCCCAGCATCCGGCTCCACCACGCTCCTCGGGCGCCCTTGCCGGCGCGCGGGTTAATCGACGAAGGTGACTTTGTTGATCTCACGCAGAGTCGTCACTCCCCGGAAAACCATTTCGAGCGCCGACTCGCGCAGAAAGGTCATCCCTTCTTCTTTCGCCGCGCGCTTGATCTCGGAAGCCGGCCGGCGGTCCAGGATCAGCTCGCGGATGTGGTCTGAAAGGTCCAGCAGCTCGGAGACGGCCACGCGGCCGTGGAATCCGGTGCCGTTGCATTCGATGCAGCCCCGGCCTTCGTGGAAGGTGAAGCTGGAGTATATCGCCGGATCGAGCCCGCTCTCCTCCAGCACCTGGTGGGAGACCTGGACCGGCTGCTTGCAGTGCTGGCAGATCTTGCGCACCAGGCGCTGCGCCAGGACGCAGTTGAGCGCCGAGACGAAGTTGTACAGGTCGACGTTCATGTTGAGGAACCGGCCCAGCACGTCCACCACGTTGTTGGCGTGCACGGTGGTGAACACGAGGTGGCCGGTGAGCGCCGACTGGATGGCGATCTGCGCCGTCTCCGGATCGCGGATCTCGCCCACCATCACCTTGTCCGGGTCGTGCCGCAGGATGGAGCGCAGGCCGCGGGCGAAGGTCAGCCCCTTCTTCTCGTTGACCGGAATCTGGGTGATCCCCTTCAACTGGTACTCCACCGGGTCCTCGATGGTGATGATCTTGTCCTCGGAGCTCTGGATCTCCGAGAGGCAGGCGTAGAGCGTCGTCGTCTTGCCCGAGCCGGTGGGGCCGGTGACCAGCACCATGCCGTAGGGCTCGCGGATGAACTTGCGCAGCTTGCGCATCATCTCGTCGTCGAAGCCGAGGATGTCGAGGCGCAGGTTCTTGAAATCCTTGTTCATCGACTCCTTGTCGAGGATTCGGATGACGCAGTCCTCGCCGTGGACCGAGGGCATGATGGAGACGCGGAAGTCGATCGTCCGCCCCTTGAGACGCAGCTTGAAACGGCCGTCCTGGGGGATGCGCTTCTCGGCGATGTCGAGCTCCGACATCACCTTGATGCGGCTGATGATCGTCTGGTGGTGCCGCTTGTCGATCGGCTCCATGGCCTGGTAGAGCACGCCGTCGATGCGGTACTTGATCAGCACCTCGGTCTCCCGCGTCTCGATGTGGATGTCGGAGGCGCGGCGCTGGATGGCGTTGAACATGGTGGAGTCGACCAGCTTGATGATCGGGCTGGTGTCCGCCGTGATGCGGTCGATCGACAGGACCTCCTCGCCCTCCTCGTCCTCCTGCACGAGCTGGATGCGGAAGTCCTCGCTGGCCTCGTCGAGCACCCGCTGGGCGCTCTCCGACTTCTGCAGGATCTCGTCGATCGAAGAGCGCACCCCGACCTTGACCTCGACGGGCTGGCCCAGCAGCAGCTCCATCTCGTCGATCTTCACCACGTCCGACGGATCGGCCATCACCACCGTCATGCGGCCTTCGAGCTGCGCCTCGGGAATGAAGCCGTAGCGCAGCATGAGGTCGAACGGCACGCGGCGGAAGAGGTCGTTGTCGATGCGGAAGTGCGTCATGTCGACGAACTCGAGGCCGTAGCGGGCGGCGAAGGCCTCGGCGTCCCGCCGCTCCTGGGCGACACGGGCCCGCGCCTGCTCGACGGTCTCCGCCTCGAGCTCTTTGTCCTGCACCCCCGTCCGGGCGTTGATCACGGCTGCCATAAGAGACTCCTAAAATACCAATCGCGACTTACCGCTGAGGAGAATCCCCTTCAGCAAGGTGCTAGAACTTCGACGAACCGAGCATCGAGAACATGGGCAGATAGATCGAGATCAACAGGATCGCGATGATGGCGCCCATGAAGACCAGCATCATCGGCTCGACCAGCGACAACAGACGCTGCATCCGGGTCTCCACCTGCTCGTCCAGGAAGTCCGAGACGCTGCCCAGCATGTCGTCCAGCGAGCCGGTCGCCTCGCCCACCTTCACCATGTCGATCGCCATGTCGGTGAAGATCTCGCTCACCTCCAGCGCCGAGAAGAAGGGCTTGCCCTCCCGCACGAGCTGGATGGTCGGCTCCACCTTGCTGCGCACATACGCGTTGCCCACCGACGTGGTGGCGATCTCGAAGGCGGGCACCAGCGGAATGCCACCCGCAAGCAACGTCCCCAGGGAGCGGCAGAATTCCGACATCGCGAACCGGTGGAGCACCGGCCCCATGAAGGGCAGGCGCAGCTTCAGCCGGTCCAGCGTCAGCCGGCCCGTCTCCGTGTTGCCCCACGAGCGCAGCGCCAGTCCCCCCACCACCAGCCCGATGAGGATGATCGGCCAGTTCTGGGAGGCGAACGTGGAGACCGACAGCACCATCTGGGTGAGCAGCGGCAGGTCGGTGCCGAGCTCGGAGAAGAAGCTCATGAACTTCGGCACCACGTAGATCGCCATGATGGCGATCATGCCGACGGACAGGCAGACCAGCACCGCCGGATAGATCAGGGCCGAGATCACCCGCCGGCGGGCGTCGAGCACCAGCTTCATGTAGCGGATGAAGCGGCGGATGACCTGCTCGAGCTCGCCGCTCCTCTCGCCGGCCTTCAGCGACGAGGGGTAGAGGCGGGGGAACAGGTCGCCGTGGGCGGCGAAGGCCTCCGAGAGATCCTCGCCGCTCTTGACCCGGTCGCGGACGTCGGTGAGCACCGCCTTGAAGACGGGGCTGTGCATCCGCTCCAGCATCAGATCCAGGGTCTGGAGCAGGGGCAGGCCCGCTTTCAGCAGGGCCGCCAGCTCCTGATTGAAGATCACGAAATCCTGCGCCGGGATGCGCCGCCGCCCGCTGCGGCCGAGGCCGGGCATGGCGAGCTTGGGGGCGCCGCGCCGCCGCACCTCGAAGAGGTGGTAGCCGAGCTTCGCCAGATCGCTGCGCAGAGCGGTCTCGTCGCCGGCGGTGAAGACCTCCTCCAGCACCCGGCCGTCCTGGGTTCCTACGCGACAGATGAACTGCATCGCTCTCTCTTTGAAGTCTCCATAAGCCGGCCCGGTCAGTGGCGCGGTGCGTCGCCGTCGCGCAGTGTCAGCACGACCATCAGCGCCTCGCGGCTCGCCTCACTCTTGGCGAGGCCCAGGCTGATGGTCTGGTCGCACCAGAGGGTGAGGTTGGTCTGCAACAGGTTCGTCTCCGGCCGTCCCTCGCCCTTGCGCGAGATCCGGAAGCTCGAGAGCTTGACCCGCTGGTCGTCCATCAGGGTCCCGAAGCGGAAGCTCACCTTGTAGTCCTGCCCCAGGTCGTAGATCACCGGCTGCCCCTCCGCCCCGCCGAGCTGAGCCTGGGCCTGCATCTCGAAGTTGTCGTACGCCAGCAGGTCGCGCAGGCGCTTGGTGAGCTGCTCCGGCAGGTCCGAGTGCCGCACCTGGGGCGACACGGTATTGCGGCTCGCCCGCACGATCAGCACCTCCAGCCGCATCGGCCGCGGCGCGTGGTCGAAGCTGCGCAGCACCGGCACGATGCGGTTGATGGCCGCCTTCACGTCGCGGATCACCAGCGTGTTGCCTCCCGGTTGCAGCTCGACCGTTCCCTTGCGCGACAGTAGAGGGTATACCAGCGCCACGGCGTCGCTGGCCCGCTGGTGGCGAAGGGTGTAGGCCTCCAACACCACCTCCGTGGCCGCTCCCGCCTTTCCCGCCGGCTGCGCGGTCAGCGCCGGCGACAGGATGAGCATGAGCACTCCGAGGAGGCTCGCCAGGAAGCGGAATGACGGCGATGACAGCGAACGCGACACCGGGCGACTCAGAATCTTACCGCGAGCCGCGCCGCGGACCTGAGCGCGGGGAACCGGGCCGCCGTGAGAGCCGGCGTTGGGAAGGGAGCGAATCATCGGGGCACCGGTCAGACATCCAGGCTCTCGTCGACGATCATGAACACCGAGATCCCCTCGCCGTCCATGTGGTACACGCGGGCTCCGGGACGGTTCAGCCCTTCGATCGCCGCCGGCTCCGCCGCCGCCGGCATCGTCACGCGCTGCGCGGCGGGCGGCGGCACGTCCGCGATTCCCGAAGCAGGGTGCGGCGCCCGGTCGCGGCTCACCGCGAGGGAGGCCAGGGCGAGCACCGCGGCGGCGGCCCAGCGGCGCCAGCCGGCGAAATGATGGCGCGGCTCCAGGCGGCCGGCGTTGCGCATCGCCGCGACGGCGAGACGCATCGACTCCACTTCCGACCGCTCCTCCGCCGGAGCGAGGTCCGTCACCGGCAGGCGGCGGAATGCCAGCAGGGGGTCCGCCTGCAGGGCCTCGGGCCGGCAGCTCGGGCAGGCGTCGAGGTGCTCCAGCGCCGCGGTCCAGGCCGCCGGCTCGTCGTCCCGCGATTGATCGCGCAATACCGCGACGCGGCTCCAGTCAGGGCAGCTCACTTCAGTCGTCCCCCCGCTTCGTGGGCAGAGCGAAGCCGCCCGCGTACTCCGGGAACCGCCGCACCAGCTCCTCGCGGAGGATGCGGCGGGCGTTGAACAGGTGATTGCGGACGGTCGATTCGCGCGAGTCGATGATCTTCGCCACCTCGGGCGACGACATCCCCTCGATCTCGTGCAGCACGAAGACCAGCTTCTGCTTCTCCGAAAGGGCGGTCGAAAGCTCCCGGAAGAGGGTGCCGAGCTCGGTCTGCTGCATCCGCGACAGGTCGCGCTGCGCCCGTCCGTCGGCGATGTGGAGGAGGTGCTGGCGCACCGGCTCCTGACTGCGCTCGCGGGTCTTGCGCGACCGCAGATGGTCGATGGCGAGGTTGCTGGCGATGCGGTACATCCAGGTGTTGGGAGCCCACTTGGCGTCGTACTTGCGCCGGTTCTCCCAGATCTTGAAGAAGGTCACCTGCACGATGTCCCGCGCCTCTTCGAGGTCGCCGCCCAAGATGCGCTGGCAGAGATGGAGGAGCGGCTTGGTCTTGCGGTTGATGACCTCGTTGAGCGCCGACTCGTCCTCCTTCTCGCGCATGGCCAGGAGGAGGTCGCGGTCGGTGGCGTCGGCCCAGGGCGCCCGCAGGGGAGCGCTGGACGGCTGGCGGTTGGAGTAGACGAGCTCGAGCATATTCATCTGGTATACGGAACAACCTGGAAAAACGTCTAGCCGGTGAATCCGGGCCCCCGGCGTGGGATCCAAACTTCCCTTCCGGGGTCCTTCCGGGGTCCGGCGAGCCAGCCATTATACTGCGCTCGCGATGCGAACCCTCTTTTGGGGCTTCTACCAGCTTGTGACGGGAGCGGCCCTGCTCCTGGCAGGACCCTTCCTGCTCGCCCGCCGGGGGAGGCATTACCTCCCCACCCTGCCGGGCCGGCTCGGCAGGGATAGGGGACTGCCGGGGTCGCGTGGCGCTCTCTGGCTGCACGCCGTCTCGGTGGGCGAGGTGGGCGTCGCCGCCACCCTGGCCCAGGCCCTGCCCCCGGATCTGCCGCTGCTGGTGACCACCGTCACCCCCACCGGCCAGGAGCGGGCCCGGGCCCTGTTCTCTGGCCGGGCCGGAGTCGCGTATCTCCCTTTTGACCTCGGCTTCGCCGTACAGCGGTTCTTCCGCCGTCACGAACCCAGTGCCCTGATCCTGGTGGAAGGGGACTACTGGCCCCTGCTGCTGCGCGAGGCCCGTCGCCGTGGCCTGCCCGTGGCGGTGGTGAACGGCCGGGTGGGCGACCGGAGCTTTCACCGGATGCTGCGCCTGCGAGCCGTCCTCGGCCCCCTGTTCGCCGCCGTGGACCGCTTCGGGGTGCAGACGGCCGGCGACCGCGACCGGCTCGTCCGGCTGGGCATCGATCCCGGCCGTGTCGTCGTCACCGGCAACCTCAAGTACGAGTCGCCCGAGCCGCCCCGGAAGCCGGAGCTGGAAGAGGCCCTGAAGGAGGTGGCCGCCGGACGCCCCCTCCTGCTGGCCGGCTCGACCATGGCGGGAGAGGAGGCGGCGGTGCTGGACGCCTTCGAGGCGGCCGGCGGGGGAGAGAAGGCCCTCCTCGTCATCGCCCCCCGTCACCCGGAGCGCTGGAACGAGGTGGACGCGCTACTCCGGGCTAGGAGCGCCGGCCACGTCCGCCGAAGCGCTCTGGGTACGCCCCCTGAACGTCCATCCGTGGTCCTTCTGGACAGCCTGGGCGAGCTCGCGGGCCTCTATCGCCTGGCTACGGCGGCGTTCATCGGCGGCACCCTGGCACCCACCGGCGGCCACAACCCCTTGGAAGCCGCCCGCTTCGGGGTGCCCATCGCCGTCGGCCCCGCGATGCACAACTTCCGCGAGATGGCGGAGGCCTTCGACGCCGCCGGCGCCTGGCGGCGGGTGGCGGATGCAGGGGAGCTGGCCGCGACCTGGCGCGAGTGGCTGGCCGATCCCGGCGCCGCCCGGGAGACCGGCGGCCGGGGCCTGCGCCTCGTCGAGGAGAACCGGGGCGCCCTGGCGCGGACGCTGGAGATGCTCGCGCCTCTCTTGCCCTCACCCAAGGGAGGCGAAGCAAGCTAGAATCACGTGATGAGGTTCCGGGTGTCTCCTTTCTTTGCACGGCATGGTGCGATAAAGTTTCGCTCACGAACGACTTCGACGGAAGCCGACGGGAGATTGTCATGAGCCATCCAGCGTTAGCTCCTGTTCCCTTCGAGCTCGTCTACGACGACGGGGAGCCCATGGAGAATTTTAACCACGTCCTGCAGATGACCTTGCTGTTCGACGTCATCCGCCAGGCCATGGAGGAACGCGGGCGTAGCGACTTTTTCGTCGGTGGCAATACGTTCGTCTACTACTCGGTCGAGCAGGCCCGCGCGGTCGCCGAGGACGTGAAGGCGGGGCTCCCTTCCAGCCATCCCAAGGCCACCTTTCGCGGGCCGGACGTGTTCTTCGTCGACCACGTCTCCGGCGGCCGGCGCGACGCGTGGGTGGCGTGGGAGGAAGGCGGCAAGCTTCCGGACCTGATCGTGGAGCTGCTGTCGCCATCCACCGAGAGGATCGACCGCAAGACCAAGATGGCCCTCTACGCGCAGGTGTTCCGGACGCGGGACTACTTCCTGTTCGATTGGGACAAGGAGACGCTCGAAGGCTACAGGCTGGCGGGCAACGCCTATGAGCCGATCGCGCCGGACCGGCAGGGCCGGTTGCGCAGCACGGTGCTCGGCTTGGACCTGGGCCTCTGGGAGGGCGGGGTGCGCGCGCTTGAGAGCGGCGAGGCAGAGAAGGGCACTTGGGTGCGGCTCTTCGATCCGACCGGCCGGCTGGTGCCGACCCTCGGCGAAGCGGCGGAAGCCAGGGCCGATGAGGAACGCGCACGAGCCGATGCGGAGAGCGCGCGAGCCGATGCCGCGGAAGCAGAGCTGAAGCGTCTGCGGTCTCTACTTGGCGGGCTCGCTGAGTAGGTCGCACGGGAAAGCTGGCACCGCCAAATTAGGAGGAGAGGGGGAACAGGAATGAACGCTCCCTCCCCCCCCGTCTCGCCCTGGCAGCTTTTCTACGGTGCCATCCACCGCCTCCGGCGGAGCTGGTATCGGAAACACGCCCACCATCTGCCGCGGCCGGTGATCAGCGTCGGCAATCTTCACTGGGGCGGCTCGGGCAAGACGCCCCTGGTGGCCGCCATCGCCGCCCACCTCCGGGACCGGGGCCTCGCCGTCTGCATCCTCTCCCGGGGCTACGGCAGCCACGGCCGAGGGGTACGGGTGGTGAGCGCCGGACAGGGGTTGCTGCTCGACGCCCGGACGGCGGGTGACGAGCCGGCGTTGCTGGCCGGCGAGCTTCCCGGGGTCGCGGTCGTGGTGGGGCCGGACCGCTACCAGGACGGTCTCGCGGCGCTCGCGAGGCTCGATCCGGCTCCCGATCTCTTTCTTCTCGACGACGGCTTCTCCCATCTCGCCCTCGCCCGCGACCTGGATCTCGTCGCCTTTCCGGCTCCCGATCCCTTCGGCGGCGGCCGGCTCTTTCCCACGGGCCGGCTGCGCGAGCCCCTCGCCGCGATCAGCCGGGCCAACGCGGTCATCCTCACCGGAGTGCCGGACTGGGACGGCAGGGGAGCCGCCCTCGCCTCGGCTCTGCGGTCCCGCGGCTTCACCGGTCCAGGCTTCGCCAGCGTCACCCGCCCGGGCGCGCCCCGACTGGTGACTGGCGACCCGCTGCCGGCCGGCGCCCGGGTCCTGCTGGTGACCGCCATCGCCCGGCCGGCGGCTTTCACGGCCCTGGCCCGGGACCTGGGGCTGGAGATCGCGGGGGAGCTGAGCTTCCGCGACCATCATCTATATACCGATGCGAGCCTCGCCCGGATCGCGGACGCCTTCCGGCCGAGCGACGCCTCTGCGGTCCTAGTCACCAGCAAGGACCGGGTGAAGCTCCTCGGCCGCCTGGACGCTCTGGACGTTCCCCTAGCCGAGTTGCCCATCCACGCCGATCCCGAGCCGGCTTTCTGGAAGTGGCTGGACGGGGAATGGGACCGCCTGCGGTAAAGTCCCCCCGCGTGAAGAACCGCCCCATCCAGCACCGCGTCGAGTACGGGCTCTACAGGACCCTGAAGGGGTTCCTGCGGGCGATGCCGCACACGGCGACGCGCTCCGTGGGCCGCGCCGTGGGGAGCCTCGCTCACACCCTCGACCGCCGGCACCGCGAGGTAGCCCTGCGCAACATGGCCCTGGCGCTGCCCGAGGTGCCGGAGGCCGAGAGGCAGCGCCTGGTGCGGGAGTGCTTCCGCCACTTCGGCGCCGCCCTCTGCGACGCCGTTTCCTCCACGCGCTTCGACGCGCGGGAGATGTGCCGGCGGTTCACCCTGGAAGGCTGGGAGCACGTGGAGGAGGCCGAGAGCCTCGGCCGGGGGGTCTTCATGCTCACCGCCCATCTGGGCCTCTGGGAGCTGGTCCCCCCGATCGTGGGCCTCTACCGCGGCCCGATCGACATCGTCGTCCGCCCGGCGGACAACCCGTGGCTCGACCGCGAGCTCTGCGACCTGCGCGAGCGCTTCGGCAACGGCGTCGTCCCCAAGCGGGGAGCCGCCCGCCGGATGCTGGAGACCATCCGCGCCGGCGGCCGGGTCGGCCTGCTCATCGACCAGCGGGTGCAGGAGAGGGAGGGGATCACCGTCCCCTTCTTCGGCCGCCCGGCGCTTACCAGCTCGATCCTCGCCCGCGTCTCCCTGCGCACCGGCGCGCCCGTCATCCCGATGACCGCCTACCCGGAACCGAAGGGTCGGTACCGAGTCGTCGTCCGCCCGGCCATCCTTCCCCCGGAAGCCAAGGACGACGACACCGCCGTGGCCAGCCTGACGCGCCGCTATCTGGAGGTTGCCGAGGAGGACATCCGCGCCCATCCGGAGATGTGGCTCTGGATGCACCGGCGGTGGGATGCTCGGAAGAAAAAGGAGGACTCCCCGGCCGAACCGGACGGCCAGGAGGCAGTGTCGGACGTTGGCGGCTGAGCTTGCGTCCGTCAACGGCGAGGAACGAGAGCAGCGGCCGCTAAGAAGGTCGATTGAAGCCAAAAAGAACCGGGATGGTCTGCCGGAGAAGCTTCTCGGTTGCAGGATCTAGATGTCCCCAAATACGCAAAATATCGGCTTGACTAACAGAGAAAACGAGCGGCTTGATCACCGACTTTTCCTTGAGTCCGGATTTCTCCCAGTCTATTACCTCAAAGGCACCGAACCGTCGCGCTTGATGTAAGCGCGTCGTAATTTCCATTAAGATCACATCTTTGCGGGCGTTGTTGAATTCATTGCTACTGATTACTACCGCCGGTCGATTATCCGCGACCGTCGCGTCGTCAGCATATCCTAGCGGGGCATATACGACATCACCGAATCTATAGCTCGGCATCTTGCAGTGCTCTTGCCCGCTGCACAAGCTGCTGCCGTGCCTTTATATCGCGCCTGTCTTCTTCCTCGTCAAGCATATCCTCGATAATTTCAGAAAGCTCGACTTGGCGGTCTGCGGGAAGCTCTCGAATCCGGACAAACACATCCGCCGCATGAGACGCCTGTTCCTCTACGGAGAGATTGCGTGCGAGATGGGCCATTAGAGGTTCTCCCGGGTCAGAGCGGATGCGGCACCTGCTAGCGCGCAATCTCCGCAGAATATACAAAAGGATACACTCTGTATAGAGTGCCCGTCAATCGTAGGGACAGGCCGAGAGGGACATCAGGGACTTCAGGGACGACAAGGACACCAGGGACTGAGAATCCTGGTCCTTGATGTCCTTGTTGTCCCTGGTGTCCCTGCTGTCCTTGAGGCCTACTTCCCGCAGAGCTTGAAGTGCCCCAGGAACTCCTGCATCGCCGCCGGGTCGGCGTTGGTGCCGGCGAAGTCGGCCTCGGCGACGGGCTTGTCGGCGGCCGGGTCGGGGCCGAACCACATGCCGAAGCGGAGACGGTCGTCATGGGGACACTGGGGCATCACCATGGTGACGATCCCTTGTTTGTCCTCCCCGTGGCGGCGTTGGATCTCGCCCCGGCTGGCGGAGTAGAGGATCTCGGTGCCGTTGACCGTCACGGTTCCCCGGCGGATGACCTCTTTGGGATCGAACTTCACGTTGGACTGGTACCAACCCGAGTCGTCCGGCCGGGGAGCCTCGCCGCGCAGGAAGCGCTCCATCTTCGCCTTGTTGTCCTTCATCTGCTTCATGTTCATGAACATGAAGCCGCGCTCCTCGAAGCCCTGGTCCGGCCCGCTCTTGCCCGTACCGAGGTCGCGGTCCGTCAACATGGCCATCTCCATGAATCCCATGGGCATCGACATGGCGAACGCCGGGTAGTAGCCGGGCGGTAGCTGCTCGTAGGGGAGCACCGCCTTCACCCGTGCCTCGCGCTTCACCGGGTCGGTCATGCCCTCGGTGAACTCCTTGCCCTTCTGGTACCCCCAGAAGGTCAGCCCGCCGAAGGCCAGCAGGCCCACCACCACGAGCGCGGCGCAGCCGCAGCCCACGTATACCCAGGGAGAGGTCGGTTTCTTCTGCGGACGGCCGTCGGCTTCCATGGTCACATTTTCTCCGGTATCGGGATGCCCAGGAGCTCTCCAAGGGTTTCCAGCCCGCGCCGGAAAACCACCACCATGGCCAGCCGGACGGCCCGCACCTGGTGGTCCTTCTCCTGGAGGATGGGGTGGCGGTGATACACGGTATTGAAATGCTGCGCGACGTCCAGCGCGTGCCGGGCGATCAGTGACAGCTCCAAGGTCTCGGAGGCCTTCTCGACCGTCTCGCCGATCTGCGCCACCTGGAGGATCAGGTCCCAGAGGTCCTCGCTCCACAGCTCGTGAGGCAGCGTCGCGACCTCGTCGGGGAAGACGTCCGCGGGCAGCCCCTCCTGCGCCAGCCGGCGGCGGATGTTGTTGGCCCGTACCATCGAGTACTGGAGGTAGGGGCCGGTCTCGCCCTCGAAGCTCACGGCCTCGTCGAAGTCGAAGGCGATCACCCGGTTGTTGGTGGCCTTGGCCATGAAGAAGCGCAGGGCGGCGACCGCGATCTGGCGCGAGAGCACGTCGAGCTCGCCCTCGCCGAGGTCGCGGTTGCGCTTCGTCACCTCGTCGCGCGCCCGCACGATGAGCTGGTCCATGAGGTCGTCGGCCTTGACGCCGATCCCCTTGCGGCCGGACATCTCCAGCACCTTGTCGTCGCCGCTCTCCTCGTCGATGTAGCCGAGCAGTTTGGCGGTGGCGGTGGAAAGCGCGACCATCTCATAGGCGAAATGGACGGATTTCTCGGCCTCGGCCTCGTGGCCCAGGGACTGAAGGCCGGCGCGGACGATCTTCTGCAGGTAGCTCTGGCGGGTGTCGATGACGTTGAACACCCGCCAGGCGTGGCCGAAGACCGGGTGCCCCTCGACGCCGCCGTGGGTGGTCTCCCACACCCCCTCCTCCTGCCAGAAGCGGTAGCCGAAGTCGCGGCCCAGGAGGCCGAACTTCCAGAGCTGGTAGGCGATGTCCTTGCCGACGTAGGTCACCGTGCCGTCCGAGCGGACGATCACCTTGTCCGGATCCTCCAGGCCGGCGAACTCCTCCGCCTGGGAGAGGGGCATCACCCAGCAACCGGCGTTCTTGCCGTCCTTCTCCAGGTGGACGGCGCCGCTCTCCTTCAGGAGCCCGAAGGCCTGCTCGAAGAAGTTGTGCCCCAGGATGTCGCTCTCGTGGGTCAGCAGGTCGTAGGAGACGTCGATGCGCCGCATGGTGGCGAGATGGCGGGCGACCACCCGCCGCGCCACCAGCACGCTCATCTCCGCCCGCGGCCCGCGGGCCGTCTCCATCTCGTGCAGGGTCTCCCGCCGCAGCTTCTGGCGCTCGGGGTTCTCCTCGAACCAGCGGCCGGTCTCGCTGTAGAGGTCCCAGCAGTAGAAGTCGAACGGCTCCGGGAGGGCGGCCACCTGGGCGAGGTTGAGCCCGCGCACGTCCATGAAGCCCACCACCACGTCGGCGAGCTGCACGCCCGTGTCGTCGATGTAGTTCTGGATCTCGACGGGGTAGCCCAGGCTCTTGAGCGAGCGGCCCAGGACGTCGCCGAGCACGGCGTTGCGCAGGTGGCCGATGTGGGCCGCCTTGTTGGGATTGATGTTGGTGTGCTCGATCACCACCTTGCCCTTGCGGACGCCGCCGTCCAGGAGGGGCGCGTCGAGCAGGGCGGCGGTGAAGGCCCGGCGGTCGAGGTAGAAGTTGAGGAAGCCGGCCCCCTGGACCTGGACGTCGCGCACGGCGTCCGGCCGCTTGAGGGCGGCGGCCAGCTCTTCCGCGATGGCCCGCGGGTTGCGTTTCAGCACCCGCGCGAGCTGCAAGCCCGCCGGCGAGGAGAGGTCCCCCAGATCGCGCCGCGGCGGCACCTCCAGCACCGGCTGGTGCTCGACGCCGAAGCGCTCCTGGATCGTCGCGGCCAGGGCGGCCGATAGTTGGTTCTTCAGCTCGGTCCACATGTGGGCAGAAGTCTACACTATGAGATTCAGGGGCCGCCTGCCGGCATCCACGCCCGGCTTTGCCTTGCTATGATTGGGGGGAGGATGATGGCTCAAATGACGGAAAAGCAGGCCGAGAATCGCGTCACCGTAACGATGGATCACACCCAGCTCGAGCTGGTGGAAGGCGACATCACCGACCTCGAGGTGGACTCGATCGTCAACGCCGCCAACGAGCAGCTCCAGCTCGGCTCCGGCGTGGCCGGGGCCATCCGGCGCAAGGGCGGTCCCTCCATCCAGGAAGAGTGCAATCGCATCGGCGGCACGCCCGTGGGCACCGCCGTGATGACCGGCGCCGGCCACCTCAAGGCGCGGCGGGTCATCCACGCCGTGGGACCCAGGATGGGCGAAGGGGATGAGGACAAACGGCTCGCCGCCGCCGTGCGCGCCGCCCTCGCCCTGGCGGACCGCCGGGGGATGAAGTCCATCGCCCTGCCCGCCCTGTCGACCGGCAACTTCGGCTTCCCCATCGACCGGGCCGCACGCATCATGCTCACCGAGATCCACCGCTTCCTGCAGGGCGGTACCAAGCTCGACCGGGTGATCGTCTGTCTCCTGGGGGACGAGGCCTTCGGCGTCTTCAAGCGCGAGCTGCGCCGCGGTTTCCGCTAGTGGCCGAGAGGATGGCCGAGCCGCCGGCGGTCGTCCTCGTCCGGCCGCGGGTGGAGGGCAACGTCGGCTCCACGGCCCGGGCGATGGCCAACATGGGGCTCTCCCGCCTCCTCCTGGTGGAGCCGGCGGCGGAGCTGGGCGACACGGCCCGGGCCTTCGCCGTGGGCGCCCGGCCGGTGCTAGAAGGCATCGTCCGCGTCCCCAGCCTCGCCGAGGCGCTCGCTCCCTTCCGCCGGGTGGTGGGCACCACCTCCACGCGCGACCGCCGCCTGGGCATTCCCTTCCTCACCCCCCGAGAGCTGCCGGACTGGCTGGCGCAAAACTCGCCGGACACGCCCACCGCCCTCGTCTTCGGCCCCGAAGTGGGAGGGCTCACCAACGAGGAGTTGGCCCTGGCCGGCGCCGTGGTGACGATCCCCTGCTCGCCCGTCCAGCCCACGCTCAACCTCGCCCAGGCGGTGCTCATCGTGTCGTACGAGCTGTTCATGGCCCGAGGGGACGAGCCGGCCGGCGACGCCTGGGAGGAGCCCCCGGCCGCCGCCGAGGAGATCGACGGCCTGCTCGGCCACGCCGCCGACGTCCTCACGGAGGTCGGCTTCGCCCGCGACGACAGCTTCCCGGGAGTCCTGCGCGACCTGCGCCGTCTCGCCGCCCGGGCCGCCCCCGCCAGCCGCGACGTGCGAATCCTGCGCGGCATCTGCCGGCGGATTCAGGGAGCGCTGGGAAAGGGGAAGTAGAGGGAGGTTTGTTGTCCGCGTCCCATTTTCATCGTCTCAGGACGATGGACCGTCATACGCGGTCAACGAGCAGTCTTATGTCGACCGCGATGACGCTGATCACCAAATAACTTTGCCCCGAAGGGGCTCAGGCATGTAGCCAGGGGCTGGCGCTTTTTGCCAGCCCCTGGAAGACGGCCCTCAGAAAAACTCCATAGCCCCGAAGGGGCGACGGCAGCTTCTTCTGCCTATCCGCTTGACCGCTTGCAGGTTGGGTTAGCGTTAGCTGCTGCCGAGATCAGCGCGCAGTTCATAAATTTTCTTGCAGCAAGGGATGAATAAGTGAAGATTAACGTAAGCTTGCTCTCGGCTTATCAACCGACCGCTGGGGTGGCCAGATTCGTTTCTAAAATTTCTAAGCAGCGACAAAATCCCGCCGAATTTAGTTGAAAGATCTTCTCGAGTTTCCGAGGTGAGTAGAGCGAGGTGCTGCTCCAAGATGGACTGAAATCGATTGAAACGCCTCAAAATAGTTCGTTCTTTCTGAACGGGCTTAAAGATTTGCTGTACTCGGGAGTTGGAATCGACATCTTCAAGCAGATGTTCGAACGCGTCCTCGATTGCCACGCCGAGCATGACGGATGAGGACAAGAGGCAGCCTGATAGAAAGGCTTGCATCGCCTCCTTCAAGTACAGAAGAGTCGTTGCTTCCACACTCGGAACACTCTTGGTAATAATGGCCTCGTAGCTAGTGAGGTCATGGAAGAAGTAGGGATCTTGGTTCTCCAGGACCTTGGAACCAAACCCAGAAACGCGGAAAAAAGGAAAGGCAGGATTAGATGAGTCGAGGCCAAGAGTGATGATGCCTTGTCGAAAGAGGTCCCAGAAAACTTCTAGGACAAGATCTGCGTCTCTCGATGAAAGAGCTGGTTCACCCATGAAGCCACGAATATTTGTTTCATTCTTTCTTTGAAATTCGTCAGCCACAGCTCGCTCGAGAGTGCGGAACTGGTTTCCATCGGCCCTCCTTAACAAGAGCTGAATGACTACAGATCTGATTTCTTCGTATGAGTGGGTTGGCTGTGACATGATCGTAGTAGCAGCAGCTACACCTCGTTCTGAAAACTTCAGCTTGGAGGAGTGTCCCTGAGGCCGGTCCTCCTAATTTCGGCCAAGCGTTCTACCAACTCATCTGAACCTTCCCAACCGCCTGCCAGAGTGGCCAGTCCCTGTCCCGAGCGTTCTAAATCGCCGCCCAGCGTAACGGCCTTGAGGATAACTGCTGGAGACGCGGGGCGGCACTGCCCAGCTTCGAATGCTCGCCGAGCCTTTTGGATGTCCTCGCCGAGAAGATCTCGCCGGCGTTCAGCGACCCGATGGCGGAGCACTCCGATCAACTCCTCTTGATCGTCCAGGGACAATTTATCGGCGGCTTCCAGGATCTCAGCGAAGTTCGAGGGTATCTCCATGCGGTCTCTTGGACGGTTCAAAGTCTACGGAGAACTCTTGGGCCACGCCCGAAGCGACAGGTCCGAAACGGCGACCACCGCCTCAGGCCGGCCAAGAGGCGAGACGCTGTCGCCGGCACGGAGAATTGTCCGGGTCTGGTAGGCCCAGTCTCTGGGGTCTCGGTAAACTTCGAGCGCCCGTCGACTTCTTGGAAGATACCACCAAGCCGGAGGGCGCAACCGATCCCGGCCTCCCAATGGTAACTCATCCACGATCAGACAGCCGGGGCCGAGGATGTGAAACCCGAATCCCCCCGCCATAGGTTGGGGTTGATCGGGCGGGACCGCCGCCGCCGAGACGTCCCGCCGTCCCTGGCCTGCGGGCGGTCGCGTGAACGGGCTGGGAGCGTCTCTACGTCCTCCGCCCGGCGTTTTCGAGTACGCAGGCTTCCAGCTCTGGAATCACCCCGGGGCCGTGGCGGATGGCCCCGGGCGCACCTCAGGGAGCCAATCTGCCGCTGGAACGCCCAAGGTTCGGTCGCCAGGAATGCGAAGAGAGATCGTGTCATCCCGGTACAGGATCCGGACAAGCCTGTAGCCTCTTTCGACGACGTTCGGATCCTCGTAGACCTCGATGCGGCCTTCCACGAGGTTGACGATGATGAACTGCGCGATACCGGCGGCGGCGTAGACGCTCTGTTTGACCGTCCGGTCGGTCTTCAACGAGCTGTCGGAGACCTCGATCACGCACAGGACGTCGCCGGGTCCGGGATGGCGCTCCAGGTAGTCCTCGGGGCGACCCTGGACCACGGCCCCGTCAGGCTCGGGTTCATGGCTCGGCGGCAGGGTGATTGGATTCTCCAAGCGCAGGTGGCACCCTCGCTCCTCGAGAGCCGGTGCCAGTCTCGCCATGCGATGAGTGACGAAAGTGTGGAGCGGGCTTACCGGCAAGGCTCCTCCCCGGTCTTTGTACACGAGCAGGCCGTCGATCAGCTCGACAGGCGCATCCTCGGCGAGGATTCCGGTTTCCCGCATGCTGTGGTACTGCTCGACGTTCAACGGTACGACAGCCAGCGGTCGAGGCGTCTCAGCGAGAAAGACGGGCACCATGATCGATCCTCCGCCTTCAGGGTAGCACAGGGTCATAGGTGCGCCGGTCGCCGGTAGGGATCCTCGCTTCAATGGGTGATGAGGGTCTCGGGGCCCCCCTCAGGGCCGGCCCCACATCTCCTTCTCAGACTTGGGAGCGGCCGGCCGGCGGCGGTCCTTGGAGAGGATTCCGGAAAGGTCCGCCAGGGTCGGGGCGAGAGCCGCGTTCTGAGCGGCGGCCAGCTCCCCGATCCCCTTGAAGGCGAGATCGATCAGGGCGTCCATCTCGTCCCGCCGGAAGCTGCGCTTCTCCCCCGTGCCCTGGACCTCCACCAGCGAGCCGGCGGCAGTGGCCACCACGTTCATGTCCACCTCCGCCACCTGGTCCTCGACGTACTCGAGGTCGAGCAGGGGAACCCCGCCCACCAACCCCACCGAGACGGCGGCGAGCTGGTCGCGTAGCGGCCAGGCCGGAATGTCGCGGGTCATCAGCAGCCGGCCCAGCGCGAGCACCGCGGCGACGTAGGCGCCGGTGATGGCGGCGGTGCGGGTGCCGCCGTCGGCCTGCAGCACGTCGCAGTCCAGGGTGAGCGTGCGCTCGGGCATGGCCGAGAGGTCCACCACGGCGCGCAGGCTGCGGCCGATCAGGCGCTGGATCTCGGCCGTGCGGCCTGACGGCTTGCCCTGGTTGACCTCGCGGCCGGAACGGGTGTGGGTGGCGCGCGGCAGCATGGAGTACTCGGCCGTCAGCCAGCCCTCTCCGGAGTCTTTCTTGAAAGGCGGCACGCGGTTCTCGACGCTCGCCGCGACCAGCACGCGGGTGTCGCCGATCTCGATCAGGGCGGAGCCTTCGGCGAACTTGAGGACGCCGGTCTCGATACGGATGGGACGCAGGGCATCGACGGCCCGGCCTCCAGGACGGATGTAGGGATCGCTCGCGTTCATGGCCGGCATTGTAACCGTCTTGCCACAAAGACTTTCAGGCGGCGCTCATCCGTTCCGGCCCGGCGTTGCGTAGATCCTTTCCAGAGAGGTCGGGAGGTCAGCGAAAAGATCTCTGGCCCTGGGCATCGCAGCCTCCCGTCTGCTGTGGCTTCAAGATCATTCGACCGAGGAAAAAGGAGGAGACGAAACGTGAAGACCCGTGTGATTCTTGCCTTATTGATTCTCTTGTCCGCCGGGCTTGGACTGGTTCCCGCCAACGCTTCCAGCCACCGGGAGGCGCCGGCGGTCAGCCGGACGCCCGCGGTGGACGGAACCGATTTCTACATGTTCAACAGCTATGAGGCCGGACGCGGCGGCTTCGTCACCCTGCTGGCCAACTACATCCCCCTGGAGGACGCCTACGGCGGCCCCAACTACTTCGCCCTCGATCCCGACGCCCTGTACCGCATTCTCATCGACAACACCGGCGACGGCGTGGAGGACGTCAGCTTCCAGTTCCATTGCGGCCAGGCGCTGGCGGACATCAAGCTGCCGGTCGGCGGCAAGCAGGTCTCGGTGCCGCTGATCAACGTCGGGCCGATCTCCGGCGGGCCGGGGCATCCGGACGCCACCCTGAACCGGCGGGAGTCCTGCACCCTCGGCATCGCCCGGGGCCGCCTCAACGCGCGGGCCAAGTTCCAGGCCGTGACCGACGCGACCACCCACGGCAATACCTTCGACAAGCCGGTGGACAACATCGGCGAGAAGTCGATCGCCGACTACGCCTCCTACGCGCGCCAGTTCATCTACGACATCAGTATTCCGGGCTGCGCCGGCGCCGGCCGTCTTTTCGTCGGCCAGCGCAAGGACGGTTTCTCCGTCAACCTGGGCGAGGTCTTCGACCTGGTGAACATCGCCAACCCCCTCGGTCCCCGCGACGCCGAGCCGGACGCCCTGGCGGACAAGAACGTCACCACCTTCGCCCTGGAGGTTCCGGCCGCCTGCCTGACGGGCAACAAAGGCCCGGTCGTCGGCGGCTGGACGACCGCCCTCCTGCCGCGCCAGCGGATACTGCGCGACAACCCGACCTTCGGCAGCCCGGCCTCCCAGCATGGCGACTACGTGCAGGTCTCGCGCCTCGGCATGCCGCTGGTCAACGAGATCGTCATCGGCCTCAAGGACAAGAACCTGTTCAACGCCGCCAGTCCCGAGGGTGACGCGGCCCTCGCCACCTACGTCACCAACCCGACGCTGCCCGCGATCCTCGAGATCCTCTTCGGCGCCGCCGGCGTCAAGGCTCCCACCAACTTCCCCCGCACCGACCTGGTGGCCGCCTTCGCCACCGGCGTCCAGGGCGTGAACTTCCTCTCGGACGGCAGGCCGCACGAGATGCTGCGCCTCAACACCTCGACCGTGCCGACACCGCCGGTCGGCCAGAGCAACCTCGGCCTGCTGGGCAACGACACCGCCGGCTTCCCCAACGGCCGCCGGCCGGGCGACGACGTGGTCGACATCGAGCTGCGGGTGGCCATGGGCGTGCTGTGCCATGCCTTCCCGGGCGTGTTCTGCTCGCCCGCCGACGCGCCTTCAGGGCTCTTGCCGTTCACCGACGGGACGCTCCAGGACGTCAGCCAGTTCGACACCGCCTTCCCCTATCTGCGGACGCCGCTGCCGGGCTCGCCCAACGGCCCCAACGGCATCACCGGCGCGACGATTCCGGCGCCCTGAAGCACCGTTCGGCACCAGCCGGCGAGCGAGCTTCGATCCGCTCGCCGGCATTTGTCTTGAATACGGAGAAAACGATGATCCTTTTGCGCAGACTTGGCCTCGCGGCCGTGCTGGCCGTGCTCGCCGGCCCCGCCCTTCAGGCCCACGACTTCTGGATCGAGCCGTCGGCGTTCCGCCCGGCCATCGCCCAGCGGGTCGCCGTGCGGCTGCGGGTGGGCCAGGAATTCAAGGGCGATCCGGTGCCCCGGGACCCGAGTCTGCTGAAGCGGTTCGTGCTCGCCGGGCCCGGCGGCGAGACGGCGGTCGCGGGCGTGCCGAACACCGAGCCGGCGGGCTTCCTCTCCATCCCGGCGCCGGGCCTCTACACGGTCGCCTATACCAGCAATCCGGAGCCGGTCCAACTCGACGCGAAGAAGTTCAACGACTACCTGAGCCAGGAGGGGCTGGAAGCGATCCGCGAGCTGCGGGCGCGACGCGGCCAGAGCGAGGCTCCGGACCGCGAGATCTTTTCCCGTTGCGCCAAGGCGCTGATTCTGGCCGGCGGCGGCGAGGCCGGGGCGGACTGGAACCGGGAGCTGGGAATGCGCTTGGAATTGATCCCTGGAGCGAATCCTTATATGCTCACAGGCAGTCAAATCCTGCCCGTACGCTTGCTCTACAATGGCAAGCCTCTCCAGGGGGCCTTGGTGACGGCTTTCACCAAAGAGCGACCGGAGTCGAAATTTTCGATCCGCTCCGACGCCAAGGGACGGGCGGCCCTGAAAATCGACCGGCCCGGCACATGGCTGGTCAAGGCCGTGCATATGATTCCCGCAGCTCGGGAATCGGGCGCCGACTGGGAGAGCTTCTGGGCCTCGCTGACGTTCGAGGTTCCGGGGCGATAGAGGAGAGCCACTCAAGGTTCCATGGACGCGAGGGAAGAGGAGGATCTGCAGCTCATGAGCCGGGTGGCGACCCGCGACGGCGTGGCCTTCACGCGCCTGTTCGAGCTCCATGCGCCGATCACCCTCGGTCTCCTGTCCCGTATCCTCGCCCGGCGGATGGAGGCGGAGGAGGTCTTGCAGGAGGTGTTCCTGCAAATCTGGACGCAGGCCGACCGCTACGACGCCTCCCGCTCGACGCCGCGAGGCTGGATCCTCATGCTCGCCCGTTCCCGCGCCCTGGACCGCCTTCGCCGCCGTGACGCCTCCCGCCGGCGGGAAGAGGTGGTGGGCGGAGAGCAGGCCGCCGCCGTGCCGCCGGTGGGTACCGCGCGGATCGAGAGCGCCGAACGGCAGACCCAGGTCGCCAGCGCCCTCAAGGGCCTTTCCCCGGATCAGCGCCGCTGCATCGAGCTGGCGTTCTTCGAGGGGCTGACCCACACGCAGATCGCCGAGCGCCTGGAGGCGCCTCTCGGCACCGTCAAATCCCGGATCCTGCTGGGCATGAACAAGCTCCGGCAGACCTTGAGCGCCCCGCTACGATGAGCGACTCTCCGCACTCCAGCCGCTTCGAGGAGCTCCTGCCGGCGTACGCCCTGAGCGCGCTGGACGCGGCGGAGCTGCGCGAGATGGAGGAGCACCTGGCCGGCTGCGAGGAGTGCCACCGCCAGCTCCGGCTCTGGAACCTGGACCTGGAGAGCCTGGCGGCGTCGGTGGAGCCGGTGGCGCCCTCGGAGACGACCCGCGCCCGGATTCTGCGTCTCGCCGGGGGTGGGACCGCGCCCGCAGTACCTCCCCGCCGTCTGCCCGGGTGGGCTCTGTTTGCCGCGGCCGCCTTGCTGGCGGTGGCGGTCTGGGGAGTCGCCGGCCAGCTCCGTCTGCAAGGCGTCCTCGAGCGGCTGACGGCGGAGCGCGATCGGTTGGCGAGCCAGGTGGAAAGCCTGAATCGCGACGTCGCCCAGGCTCGCGACGAGGCGCGGAGGACGGGCCAGGCGCTGCAGGTGGTCGCCGACCGAGAGGTACGGACGGTAACCCTGGCAGGCCTGGAGGCGGCGCCGCGGGCCTCCGGCCATACCTACGTCAGCCCGCGAAGCCGCGGCGCCCTCTTCTACGCCCACGATCTCCCCGCACTGCCCTCGGGCAAGACCTACGAGCTCTGGTATATCGCCGGCGGCAAGGCGGTCGCGGCGGGAACCTTCTCGGTGGACCCCCAGGGAATGGGCAACGTCAAGGTGGAGAACGTACCCGACGTGGCGAGCATCCAGGCCTGGGCGGTGACCATCGAGCCCGCGGGCGGCGTGCCGCAGCCGACCGGCGCCATGGTGCTCAAAGGCTGAGCAGCGAGCGCTTCGACCGCGGCTCTCGGTATCCTTACCGGGGGTGAGGGTTTTGGGCGGGGGAATCCCTGAGACACGTTAAGTCACAGCCCCTCCAGCACCGCCAGATACTCCGCCACCCCCATCTCCCGCGCGTTCGACTCGTTCGAGCCGTTCCCCACCGCCCGCTCGGCGATCCAGGGGTAGTCGTCCGGCGCGATCCCGAGCTCACGAAACGGGGGAATCTCCAGATCCCGCACCAGGTCGTCGATCGCCTGGAGGACTCCTTCGGCTCCGGAGGGGCTGCCCGGTGGCAGGGCGGATTCCAGGTGCGCCAGCTTGCGGGCGCTGGCGGGGAGGTTGAAGCGAGTGACGGGGGCGAGGAGCACGGCGTTGGCGAGGCCGTGGGGCACGTCCCACCGGCCGCCGAGCGTCTCCGAGAGGCAATGGACGGCGGCGACGTCGGCGTTGCCGAAGGCGAGGCCGGCGAGGGTGGAGGCGCGCATCACCGCTTCCCTCGCCTCGGCGTCGCCCGCGACGTCCGCGGCGGCCCGGCGCAGGTAACGCAGGAGGAGAGAGATGGCGGTGGACGCCAGCGCGTCCGAGATCGGGTTGGCCAGCCGGCAGGTGAAGGCCTCGACGGCGTGGGTGAGGGCGTCGGCGCCCGTCCAGGCCACGAGGTGGCCGGGGAGGGTGCGCAGCAGCTCGCAGTCCACCAGCGCCCAGGAGGGATACATCGTCTCGCCCTTGACGCTGATCTTGGCCTGCCTCGTCTCGTCCGTCAGCACGGAGACCCACGTCACCTCCGAGCCCGTGCCGCAGGTGGTGGGGACGGCGATGAAGGGCAGCGGCTCCTTCTCATAGCGGTTCCGCCCCTCGAACCGGGCCACGGAGACGTCCTCCGCTTCGGGCGGTGTCGCCCACTGCTCCTCCAGGACCTTCAAGTCCCTGGGACCGCCGTTGGGAATCATCATCGCCGCGGCCTTCGCGGCGTCGAGCACGCTGCCGCCGCCGATGCCGAGGACCAGCGAGACCCCCTCTTCCCGGCCCCAGCCGGCCAGCTTGTCCACCGTCGTGGTGCGCGGGTTGGGCTCGACGCCGTCGAAGGTGATGGCCTCGATCTCCCGCTCGGCCAGGGCCTTCCAGATCCGCTCCGGCCAGCCGGTCTCCTCGATGCCGGCGTCGGTGACCAGCAGGATGCGGTCCGGGTGATAGCCGGCGACGACCTCGGGAAGCCGGGCGAGACAGCCGGGGGCCATGACGACGCGGGTGGGAGCTCGAAAGGGGCGCGGCTCGATCATGGCCAGGGATTGTAGACTGCCCGCCATCCGGACCGCGGAAGAGAGGCCGCCCCTCCCGAGGAGGAGGCGAACCCGCCTGGCAAAGGGACGGGCCCGCCACAAGAGGGACGGCCTCACTTCCGCGGTCCGGACGGACCTTCAGAATCCCTCAGAAGACGTAACGGATACGGCCGGCCAAAGTCCTCGGTGGAATCACGTGGGTGCCGCCGAAGACCGACTGAAAGTTGTAGAGGCCCTGCGTGTCCGTAACGTTCAGCACGTCGAGCTGCACCTCGAAGGGAAGTCCATACTTCTGGAGCCGCGCGCCCAGCGAAGCGCTCCAGACGGTGCGCGGCCGGATGCGCTGGGGGTCTTCGCCGAAACGGATGAAGGGGGCCGCATAGGCGGTGTCCGGGCTCGCGAGGACGTCCTGAAGGGTGCCGGCGTCGGTCACCAACCCTGAGTCGTAGCGCTGGGTGACGCCCAGCCAGAACCCCGTCCGCGGGATGTCCCAGAAGACGCCTAGCTGCTCCTGAAGATCCTGATCGTGATCGATCAGGAACGAGCCGCCGGAGAGAGTGTCGAGCGCCCCCGCGTCGAGGAAGAGACCGCCGACGAAAGGGTTTTCATACAGCGCATGGACGTGGCCGATCGAGAGATAGCCGCGCACACCGTTCCAGGGTCCGCCGTCGAGCCGGGCGTTCCAGCCGTTCAGCTCGCCGCCCTTGAAGTTGAGGGGAAAGACGATGCCGGTGTTGAAGAACTGGTCCTGATCGGCGGCGTTCACCACCTTTCTTTTCCAATACGAAAGATCGAGCCGCAGGGCGGAGCCAATCCCCTGCTGGAGGCCGAAGTTGTAGGAGTCGTGCCGCTCGGAGACGTTGAAGAGGTGCCCCCTGCCGAGCTGGCTGTTGCCCTGCAACTGGGGAGGCACGAGCGCCGCCGCGGCGGCCGAGGAGGATAGCAAGATGTTCTCGTACTCCGGCGTGATGAACAGCCTGTCATACGCGGCGCGGATTACGGTCTTCGTCGCCGGGATGTAGTACGCGAGGCCGAGGCGCGGCTGGAGCAGCTTCTCCGTCTCGAAAAGGTTGTTGTGGTCGTAGCGCAGGCCGGCGTTGACCGTCAGGTTTTGCCAGCGCAGATTGTCCTGAACATAGCCCGCGTAATACTGGCCGGTCCGCTCGCCGCTGAAGCGGAAGAGCGCGCCTCCCCGCGTCAGATCGAACGGGACGAGGTTGGGATTGTAGCCCTCCGACTCGGGATCGTTCAGGCCCGGATCGGTGACGCCGAAGGAGAAGGACTCGCGGATGGGAAAGCGCTTGGCCTGCACGCCGGCCTTGAGCTCGTTGTTTCCCGCGAGCTTCGAAATCGACAGGTTCGTTCCCTGATTCTGGAGCGAGCGGTCCTGGTCCGCGGTGACCGGCGTATCGTTCGGCGAGCCGGTGAGCCCGAGCTTGTTGTCGCGGCCGTAAACCTGGGCGTCGAGCACCCAGCCGGCGGCGGCCACGTGCTGGTAGCCCAGATTCAGGTTCCAGTCCTGGGAGGAGACCTGCTGGTTCTGCCCGGCTTCCTGTTGCGAGGGTAGATTGGTCACGTCGCGGTCCGTCTTGCCGCCGCTGCCGGTGAACCGGAAGGAGTCCGAACCCGAGGGCGAGAGCCCGTCCCAGCGGCCGAAGAGCCGGCGGGTGTCGCCGTGATTGTGGAAGTTGTCGAAGGAGACCGGATCGAGGAACCGATCGGATTTCGAGGCGTCGAGGTCGAAGAACAGACCGGATCGCGGCCCGCCCCATCCTGCCGCGACGGCTCCCTCCAGAGTGGAGAAGCGCGCCGCACCGACTCCCACGTCGCCGTGGAAACCGTCGTGCCCCAGAGCGGAGCGAGTGGTCAGATTGATGACGCCGAAGGCTTTCTCTCCGTACTCGGCGGGAACGCCGCCGGTGACGATCTCGATCCCCTCGGCGATCGCGGGGTTGAGCGAGTTGGAGAAGCTGACACCCACCTGGTCGCCGATCGGCTGGCCGTCGATTACCAGGAGCTGCTGCGAGTGGCCGCCCTGAAAGTGATAGCGGCCGTTCTCGTCCTGGCTGAAGCCGGGAGCCGAGAGCACGATGGCCTCGAACGCGCGCGAGGCGACCGGCGCGGCGAAGCGCCGCACGAGCGATTTATCGATGTCGGTGTGCGACGAGGAGTCATCGGTTTCCAACTCGACGTTTTCCTTCTCGGCGGTCACCGTGGTAGACCCTGAAAAAGTGGGCGTCAACTCGACTTTCTGATCGAGCGGCACGCTGCCGCGGACGTCGACGTCGGCGTGGAAATCAGCGAAGCCGTCGAGCGAGGCCCGTAGATGGTAAGGATTGTTGGGGACGTTGTAGAAGATGAAAGAGCCGTCCGCGCCGGAGACGGTCTGCTGTGACGAGCCGGAAAGGTCGTTGCCGAGCGTCACGGTGGCGCCGGGCAGAGCCGCGCCAGCGGGGTCCACGACCTTGCCGCGGATCTGGCCCGCCCAGGCGGTGATCGGCAGCGCGAAGACAAAGAGGGTCACCATGAGGACACCGGGCAGGGCTCCGCCCGTGAAGCGATGTTGCACGTTCATTCGAACCTCCAGAAAAGGCCGAGGGCCTCTCCAAAATGTTTCGTTCGTGAGCCCCGCGCGGAAACCACGCGGAGGCTCGCCGCTTCAAGCGAAGCGGGGCGGCTTAAACGTCGCGAACGGAACGGGAGGTCAGACGGACGGCGGGCCGCGGGCACCGCGGGGAGCGGCGCAACGCTCGCGCAGGAGAGGAGTGGAGATCAGCCCGCGGAACCCGGCCAGAGACGGAACGTGGAGATGCGCCGCCACGGGCAGATGGGCGCCGCCCGTCCGCAACTGATGCAGGCAGATGGGGCAGACCGGCCGTTGGCCAGACTCGAACTGCTCGAAGTGAGCTGGGAGGTTCGGGTGCCTCGCGGACTGGGAGTAGCTTCCCTCGTCCGCGGCACCTCCCAGAACGTCGTGCAGCTCTCCCGCCGGGTGCAGATCGAGGGCACTCAGCAGCAGGACGACCGTCAGGGCGAGGACCCAGGGGGTCCGTCTCGTGAGCATGGTGAAGCATGGTAACAGATGCCCGGACCCCGCGGAAGATTTGGCGCGGCAACGCAACGTTGGAGCTCCCTCCGGCGTACTATCTTGTCGAGGAATTCTCCCGAGGAGGAGCCACGCCCATGGAATCCGTCGCCCCTGCCGTCATCGCCCGTCCCAGAGTCGCGGCGGCGGCCGCTCTGCCCTGGTATCTCACCGCCATGCTCGCGGGCTCGACCAGCATCGTCGTCGGTCTGCTGTGGGACATCTCCTGGCACATGACGATCGGCCGGGACACCTTCTGGACTCCGGCCCACCTCGCAATCTACCTGGGCGGCATCGTCGCCGGTCTGTCGTGCGGCGCGCTCGCCCTCAAGACCACCTTCGCCGGCACTCCAGCGGAGAAGTCGGCGGCGGTCGGGTTCTGGGGATTCCGCGCGCCGCTCGGAGCCTGGGTAGCGATCTGGGGCACCTTCGCCATGCTCACCTCGGCGCCGTTCGACGACTGGTGGCACAGCGCCTACGGGCTGGACGTGAAGATCCTCTCGCCTCCCCACAGCCTGCTGGGCGCCGGCATGATCACCATCCAGATCGGTACCATGCTGATGGCGCTCGCCCTGCAAAACCGGGCGCCGGCCGGGGAGGGGCGGGCGCTCGGCCTGGCTCACCTCTACTCCGCCGGCATCGTGCTGCTGATGGCGGCGACGCTGATCACCGAGTACAGCTATCCCAACTATCAGCACGGCGGGCTGTTCTACAAGGTCGTCTGCGGTGTGTTCCCGTTCACTCTGGTCTCCATCGCCCGCTCCTCGCGCCGGCGCTGGGCGGCCACCCTCGCCTGCTCCTTCTACATGCTCCTCGCCTGCTCGATGGTGTGGATTCTGCCCTTGTTTCCTGCCCACCCGAAGCTCGGGCCCATCAATAATCCGGTGGATCACATGGTGGCGCCGCTGTTTCCCATGTTGCTCATCGTTCCGGCGCTGGCCATCGACTTCTTCGTTCAGCGCCGGGAGGGGAAGCGCGCCGGCTGGCGGGACGCCCTGCTGATCGCCGTCGCGTTCGTCCTCCTGTTCGTGGCCGCGCAGTGGCTCTTCTCGGAGCTCCTGATCTCGCCGGCGGCGAACAACTGGTTCTTTGCCAGCGACCGGCATTGGGACTACCGCTCCACGCCCGGCCCTTGGCAGCACAAATTCCTGCGCCTCGACACGAACCCGATGACGCTGCGCTCCCTGGGAATCACCCTGGTGCTGGCGGCGGTCTCCTCCGGCCTCGGTCTCCTGCGGGGCGTTGGATTGTCCAAGGTGCAGCGTTGAGAGGTTGGCTTTCGAGATTGCTGACCGTGCTGGCGCTGCTGCTGGCGGCGGCGCCGGCCGGGGCGCACGTGGGCAGCCCGAACGTGTTCTATGACGGTGTTGCCGGCCCCTATCCCGTGCGGGTCATCGTCCGGCCGCCGCTGGTAATTCCGGGGCTGGCGGAGATCACCGTCAAGCTCGGAGAGACGAAGGCGAGCGGGGTGACCGTCCAGCCCATCCAGTGGAAGGCGGGACCCAAAGGCGCGCCGCCTCCGGACTTCGCGGTGCCGGTTCCCGGAGCCCCCGGGGTGTGGAGCGCCCAGCTCTGGTTGATGGTGGGCTCCTCCTACGGCGTGCTGGTGCACGTCCAGGGGCCGGCCGGGGCTGGGGAGGTCCTGGTTCCCGTCACCGCCGTGCCGAGTCAGGTGCTGGGGATGAAGAAAGGCATGGGAGCGATTCTGGCGGCCCTGGGGCTGTTCCTGTTCGCGGGAGCGGTCACCCTGGTGGTTTCGAGCGTGCGGGAGAGCACCCTGCCGCCCGGCGAGGTTCCCGACGAGCGTCGCAGGCGGAAGGCGCGGATCGCGGGCGTCGTGGCCGCGGTGCTCTTCGCGCTCGTCGTCTGGCAGGGCGGGGTCTGGTGGAACAACGTCAACGCCAAGGCTCTGGACGGCGTTTTCAAACCGTTCAAAATCCGCACGGAGGTGTCCCTCGACTCGGGCAATCCCCTGCTCTCCCTCGCCATTGCCGACGAGCGCAGCGCGGAGTCGTCGCCCCTGATGCCGGATCACGGCAAGCTGATGCACCTCTTCCTGCTCCGTGAGCCGGGCCTCGACGCCTTCGCCCATCTTCATCCCGTGCGGCAGGCCCTGGACGACTTCAAGGTCGCCCTGCCACCCCTGCCGGCGGGCCGCTATCGCGTCTACGCCGACGTGGTTCACGAGAGCGGTTTTCCCCAGACCCTGGTGGACACGGTGACGATTCCAGAAAGCGGAGCCGGATCGCCGGCCGGCGCGGCCCTGGCCCCGGACCCGGACGACTCCTGGCAAGCCGCCGAGCCCCTCGCGGCGCGAGCCTCCCCCGGTCCGAAGATCGCGCAGCTCGGCGACGGCGGCACCATGCTCTGGAATCAGGAGCCGCTGGTCTCCAACCGCGAGACGACCCTGCGCTTCGACGTCCGCGACGCCGAGGGCCATCCGCTTCCCCTGGAGCCCTACATGGGGATGCTGAGCCACGCCGTCATCACCCGCGACGACGGAAAAGTCTTCATCCACCTCCACCCCATGGGCACCATCAACATGGCGGCCCAGGAGAGCCTCGAAAAGAAGGCGGGGATGGCCGGAATGCCGGCGATGGATCACGCTTCCATGGCCGGGATGAACCACGGTCCGAGCGTTCTGTCCTTTCCTTACGAGTTCCCGCAGCCCGGGCGGTACCGGCTCTGGGTGCAGGTGAAGAGAGGGGGACAGGTGCGGACCGGGGTGTTCGACGCGGAGGTGGGGAGGGGTGCGAGTAAGAGTTAGATCTGCCTGACTGCGAGAACGCCTCCGCGAGCTTGTGTCCCTTCCCACTCCGGCCGGCTTGGGCTGGCAAGTCGTGCTGTAGGTGGCCGATTCAAGCAACCCAAGAAGCCGCGCTTCAGGAGCCACTCTTGACAGATCAAGCCGGATAGAGCAACATACGACCGTTAAGCGTTGTTTAAATCCTCGACGGCCTTGATGGCTCCGGATTGAACGAGCCCCGAAAGGGCTCAAGAAAGGAGTGGGGACAATGGCTACGAAGAAGGCGAAAGGGACCAAGAAGGCTCCGTCGAAGCGGCGGCAGGCAGAGCAGTTAAAGGAGTGGAGGAAGGTCGAAGTGGCGACGGCCGCCAACATCGCCAAACTGCCGGGTGCGGAGATCCAGCACGCGGCCCTGGTGAAGGTGCTCGACGAGGTGGACAAGATCCTCGCCGAGCAGGCTGTCCTTCGGGCGAACAAGCAAGTAACCTCGCAGCGCCTGAAGGTCCTGGTCAACCAGGGAGGCAAGCTCACCACGGTGCTGAAGGCGATTGCCCGGCAGCACTACGGCCACAGCAACGACAGGCTGGTGGAGTTCGGAATCCAGCCGCGGCGCAGCCGCCTCAAGCCCACGGTGGTGCCGGACCCCGTCCCTCCCACCCCGCTCAGCAGCCAGTAGCACCTTTCCCGGGAGGCGTGCCGAGTGCACGCCCCCTTTTGGGTCTCCCTCATCCCCTCTCCCAGCCCGCGCAACACGCCGATGCGAGCGCCCGGCGTCACATGGGACGCACGCAATGGCTCGTTGGCTGCTCGCAATGCGACGCTGGGTCCTTGCAATGAGTCGTTGAGGCCTTGCAACCTGATGTTGGGTCCTTGCAACGCGACGTTGCGACCTCACATCGTGACGTTGGGTCCTCGCAATGCGATGTTGTGACCTCACAACCTGACGCCGTGACCTCACATCGGGACGTTGGGTCCATGCAACGCGACGTTGTGACCTCACGTCGCGTCGTTGCGACCTCGCAATGCGTCATTGTGACCATGCAATGGGCCGTTGCGACCTCACAATCCGACGTTGCGACCTCACATCGGGCCGTTGTGAGCTCGCAATCAGCCGTTGTGACCACACAATGAGGCGTTGTGAGCTCGCAACGAGCCGTTGGGTCCTCTCAATGAGCCGCTGCGACCTCGCCACGAGCCGTTGAGTGTGTCCAATGATGCGTTGAGTGTGCCCAACGAGCCGTTGAGTGCACTCCGCGAGCCGCTGGGTGTGTCCCATGAACCGAAGGGTGGGCCCATTGGGCCGTTGGACGTGACCGATCCCGAAGGGGTCGTCAGCCTGAAGTGCGCGGTCGAAATCAATCCTTGAAGACGTCCTGGAGACTCTTAGCCGTCAGAACGCGCTCGCCCCATTCCAGGAGACGGTCCGCATCGGCTGAGCGCACACTGTCTTCGATCTCGGACTCCAGAGGACCGAACTTGAAGCGGAGGAGCCGAAGCACCATCCGGGCTTCTCCCTCCTGGCGTCCTTCCTGGCGCCCTTCTTGGCGTCCCTCCTGGCGTCCTTCTTCTCGGATCTCACGGTTCCAGCGGTCGATGCTTTCTGCCAGCATGGTTTCAAGCTCCTCCAGGGTCAGTGTGGCGGCTTCTTCCCGAGACAGTCCGAAGCGCGGCAGGATGACCTTCTGCAGCCAGGTCTCGAAGGCCCGCCGCAAGGAGGCCTCGGACGGCGGAATCGTCTGCCGCAGCCGATGAACGCTCGAACGGACTTCCCGCCAGTCGCGGCTCTTCTCGATGAGGAACAGGTCAGCCACCGGGCTGTTCAGCGCTGCCAGATCCTCCCGAGAGTAGGCCCCCTCGTCCACGAGCCGGTATCGTAACCGCGGCCGGTAGATCTCTACCGAGGGGTCCAGATCCCCAATCAAGGAACCGAGGTCCGTCGCCACGTTCCACGGCTCCCACCCATTGTAGACCAGGACAGGGATGACCGGCGGCAGCTTTCTCCAGGCGGCCGCCGGCCGGGTAGCCGTCAGCCTCTGGTAGAAGAGGCTCTCGTAGCTCATGAAACGGACGGGCATGGAGGGGTCCGGCCGAGACTGGAACTCCAGGAGGACGTACACGTCAACCGGCTCTTCTCCATCCTTGCGCCGAAACTTCCAGATGACGTCGCTCTCGCGGTTGTCGTGCTTGTCGGAGACGAAAGAAGCGTCGGCCAACTCGCCGGAGTCGAAGTCGATACACTCCACCCACGGTTCGCCCACGATCTCCCGCAGGAGATCCTGGATCATGCGCCGGTGGGCGAAGAAGAGGCGGTAACTGAGGTCGTGTTGTCCCAAGATTTTTTCCGGCCGGACTCTACCATGAAGCCCCAAGGCGAGCGGACCCGATCGCTCGTCGGACGTGGCCGGTGAGCCATCAGTCCGACGCTTGGCGACCTCAGTGCCCCCGGCTGCGTCCAGCTCGAAGGCCAGGAAGAACGAGCCCGGGCCACCAAGGACGCGAAGGTCGACGTCGGTCTGCCGCAGAGAGATGACCGCGAGGATTGGCCCGAGCAGGCCCCGCATACCAGAAAAGCGAGCTGATCGATCCCCTCAGCGTCCCAGAAAGCTCCCGCGCCGCGAATAGGCTTGTCGGCTCGCCGAGAAGTCCTTCGGGCTTTGGGAGAGGAGGGAACGCCGTCTTCCCTCTCCTGCTCGGGTATAGTTATGTACTCCGAAAGGAGGGCGCTGAGTGGGTGCGTCTTCTTGCTTGGATTTCCTGAATCCCAAGGGGCACTGAACAATGTCCGATCCGCGGATCGATCCCGGCCTCCTCCTTCCGAAAGCGCTCGTAACCGGCTCGACGTCCGGCATCGGTCGCGCAGTCGCCGTGAAGCTGTCGCAGGACGGTTTCCAGGTCATCGTCCATGGCCGCGACGCCGCACGCGGCGCTCAGACGGTCGAAGAGATTACCCTCGCGGGCGGCCGGGCACGCTTCGTCGCAGCCGACCTCGGCGATCCTGGCGACGTGCAGCGCTTGGCCGAGGACGCCGCCGATGTCGACGTCCTGGTCAATAACAGCGGCTTCTCCTGGTTCGGCCCGACCGCGAACCTCGACGTCGCGACTTTCGACGCCCTATTCGCCAGCAACGTCCGCGCCGCATTCTTCCTCGTTGCCACGCTCGCGCCAAGGATGGCGGCCCGAGGCACGGGTAGCATCATCAACATCGGTAGCATGGCCGGCGAGATCGGCCTTGCAGGCGGCGCAGCCTACGGAGCGACGAAGGCCGCCCTCTCGGCGCTGACGCGCGCCTGGGCCGCGGAGTTCAGCCCCAGTGGCGTGCGGGTGAACGCCGTTGCTCCCGGCCCGGTGTATACCGGGGGCGCGGCGCCAGAGCGTAGCGAAGCGCTAGGGAGCACCACCCTGCTCAAACGAGCCGCGAGCTCCGAGGAGATCGCCGAGGTCGTCGCCTTCCTCGCCTCGCCCCGTGCGAGCTACGTCACCGGCGCGGTGGTCGCCGCGGACGGCGGGCGCACGGCCATCTAACACCTATTGGCACTGGTCGATGCCGCTGTCGAGGCGGCAATCGGAGTAGGTCTCCCAGCAGCCTGGGACCGAAAGGCCGCCGCGGGTCAGGTAGTCCGACCAGCACTGCTGCGCGGCGGCGCGGGCACAGTCACAGAAGAAGTAGGGGTCTCCAGGACAGTTCGCGGCGCGCACCTTCTGTGTGGGCGTCGCGGCGACGACGAGGACGAGAACGGCAAAGATCTTCAGGCTCTTCTTCAGTGCGGATCCTGACATGGCGGTTCCGGGTCGCCGCTTTCCTGAAAAGAGCCGAGAACGATCCGGAGCTGAAGTTCGAGACGCTCAGTGTTTATCGATGACCAGGGGTTTGGACGCGACGGTTACACCGTCTGGCGCAGAATCCCATGACTCGGCGGCGAAGGTCTGAAAATCGCCCGTCACCTCAATGCTTCTCGCGCATTCCTTCGGGATTTTCACGATCTCTTTTCCCAGGAGGGCCTGGCCAGGCTTGAGCTCCACAAAGGCCTCGCCCTGGCTACAGGCCACACCGCCAAAAGCACCGCCGTCAATTCCTTCGCTTTGGGTTATGCAGAGCATGCTGAGAAATAGGCCGGGCCGCTGGGCGACGATGACGGGGTCCATTCCGGTGTTGCGCAGCGCGAACGAGACAAGTAGCAACTCGGGTGCCACCCACTCAGAATCGGGCCCCAACACGAGCTCCAGAGAGGGCGCCGGGGGCGCTTCGGAAGGTTGGGCGATTCCGGTGTGGATCGTGGCCAGGAGACCAAGGGCTAACGCGAAAACGAAGCGAGCAGGCCGGCAGGATCGACTCTGTAGTTGGCTGTTTCTCATGATGAAGGCTTAGATCTCTCCGAGCCTCTTTGAGTTCCCTCCCTGCCAGAGCGCCACGAGCCATCACGGCCTCGGCGGGCAGGCGGCCGCGTTGAGGGTGATGATCTTCGGTGGCCACTGTGCGTTTTTCGGTTTGCCGTTCGGACGCGAGCCGGCGATCCAGATCTCGCCGGTGCCGAACATGACGCCCTGATCGCGGCAGAAGATCCTGGAGATCCTCGCCTGCAGGACGGCCTGCTGGGCGCACTCCGGGAAGATGTCGGTGTAGTGTGAGAGGAGGTCGGCGGGCCCCTTCAGCCGGATCGAAATCTCTTTCAGTCCGTGGGCCGTCGACGGGTATTGCACCATGGCCGCGATGGCCCGGCGGTCCCCCTTCGCGAGGGCGCGCTTGAACGCGTAATAGAAGCGGATGACTTCTTCCTTGTCCATCCCGTTGACTTGGAGATCGCAGCCGCTTCCCTCGTCGTTGGGCTCCGCGAGAACGCTGCCGCCATGGTCGAAGAAGAGCTCTTCGCTCAAGCCGGCGCAGGTGCCGGAGCCGAGCGTCAGGTCGACGCCGCCGTCCGTGAAGGCGAGCCGGGTGGCGCCGTCGGCCGCCGTGAGGCCGTCCGCCGCGACCTTGGCCGTCCCCTGGAGCGTGGCGGTGCAGCCGGGTTCGGCCAGGGTGACGGTGTAGCGGACCTGGCCGCCGTCGATCCAGTGGGTGGTTAGCCGGCCGGTGTCGGAGCGGAACTCGCCGCCGAAGAAGGCCGGGTCCTCGACGATCGTGCGAGCCCGGTGGCAATTCACCTTGTTGCCGTCCGGGAAGACGAGCGGCTCGGAACGGTTGTGGCGAGGCGAGGCCGGGCCGCAGCCCGGGTCCGCGCCGTTGCTGGACGCGCCGATCGAGGGTGTGAAGAACGCGAGGAGCAGAGCGAGCGCTCCGCCGCTGAGCCGAAAGCAAGATCTGAACATGGACTGATCTTATCTTCGATGCCTCCGGGACGATAAGAAAGACGATCGAAATCAGTGACGGCGGCCGCAATCGATGCGATACTTGAATCCAAGCCCTTACGTTGCAGGGAGCTGAGGCCCTTCTTGAGCGAGGAGGTAACAGTGCGCGTCCGGAAGCCTTACCTGTATGCCCGCGTGGCGCTGGCCGCCACGGTCCTGATGGCCCTCGTCCCGTCCCGCCCGGCAGCCGCCCACATGCGGCCGCTGACCGACAGCCAGTTGGCAGTCGTCTCAACCGACGTCGTCGTCGCGGTGGTCGAGAGCTCCCGCAGCCGGTGGAACGCCGGAGGCACGCTCATCGTCACCGACTACGCCCTTCGTATCGAGGATCGCCTCAAGGGCGGCGCGGCCGAGCGGCTCACGCTCACCATCCCGGGCGGCACGGTGGATGGCGAGACCCACGGCACCTGCCTCTCGACTCCGCTTGCCGAGGGAGCGCGGTATGTCCTCTTCCTCGACGGGCCCGAGGGGTCCGGCGTGTCGCCGGTCGCGGGAGGCTGGCAGGGGGTCTTCCGGGAGATCGCCGGCGTGGAGGGGAAGCGCTGGGTGGGCCGCGGCCGGAGCCAGGCGGTCGTGGTCTCCCCCGGCACCGGCGAACCGGTGGAGCTCGCTGACTTCATCCGCTCCGTCCGTCAGCTCGCCGGCCGTGCGCCGGCGCTCCCCGAGGCGGCGGATGCGAGATGGCCGCCGGCTCCAGTCTGGCCGACGAGAGAGCCGCTCGCGACCGCGCCGTCCGAGATCGCCGAGATGGGGGAGAGCGATCGCCGGGAGCCCGGCGCCAAGGCCATCGTGCGCGACGCCCCGATCCCTCCCATCGCGTTCCGCACGCTTCTGCCCGGCACACCCTTCGAAGGCGTCGACAAGCAAGAGATGGCAAAATGGAATCGCTACGCCGCGGGCCTCTTTCGGGTTCCACCGGCGCCGGCGGCGACCTGGTCCTTCGGCAACGATGTCTACGACATCGCCGGTTTTCCGGACGACGCCGAGCTCCAGCAGGGCCTCGGCCGCGGCTGGGGCGGTATCGGCGCCATCGCGCTCGTCGCCTGGCGCGTTCAGAGCGGTCACATCGTGGAGGCCGACATCGCCTTCAATCCGGCGCAGTCCTGGAGCCTGGACGACGCGGAGACCTCCCGGCAGGGCGGTCCCTTGCCGTTCCGTGACTATCTGCTCGCCGAGCTGGCCAACGCCTGGGGCGATCAGGGTCCCGTGGATCCCTTCAGCTTTCCCAACTTTCCCGAAGTGTCACGGGACTCGGTGAAAAATCTCCGGGCCCAGGCTTTTCGGCAGGCGGTCCTCTTCGCCGAGGACGCTACCGCCGTCCGCTCCACCTACCCCGGCACCGCCGTGCGCGACGGTCTGATCAGCAGCTACGTCGTGGTTCCAAGCCTGTTGACCCCGGTGTACGTCGAGGCCCGTCCGTCGGTCGCGACGGTGCGTGCCGGCGATCGATTCATGCTGAGCCCGGTGAAGATCGAGAACCCGGGGACCGTGACCCTGATGAATCCAGTGGTGGAGGTCTACCTCGTGCCCCAGCGTTTCAGCCTCGCTGGCGCGCTTCTCTTGAAGCGCGCCAGCTTCCCGCTGAAGCTCGCGCCGGGTTTGGCCCAGGACCTGAACCTGGGAACGATCACCGTGCCCCGCAAGGCCGCCGCCGGCACGTTCTATCTCGCCTTCGTTCTCCGCGATCCGAAGGACGCCTATCAGGCCAACAACACGGCGTGGAGCGGCGACCTCGCGAGGTTGACGGTTACGAGGTAGTCCTTCAACAAAAAGGTTTATCAGGGACCCTCGTCCGCCATCCAGGAGCCGGTATCAAGGACCTTCTCGCCGAGAGAGACAGGAGCGGGATCGCCTCGGTGGCTCGCTCTTGGATTGCCCGCCGTAATGGTGATGACGAAATGTTGATCGACATCTCCTTTTCTGTGTCTCCCCTTTACAGTCCCTTCAGTGTTGGGCTCACTGGGTGAGGAGAAGACGCAGTCCAAGCCCCAGTCACTCATCGTCTCAAAACGGCGTGGATCCGGGACCGGCTTGACCCTTATTATATAGCCCGTCTCGGCCGAGCCTTGAAACACCAACAGGTCGCCTGCTTCCAGGTCCCAGTTCGGGTAATTGTCGTTTACCTTCCAATACCGTGTCGGTATCATTCCTATCACTTCATCGTAGGTCATATCGTCTTCCTTTCTTCAGTCTGTTGCCGGTTGATCGTGCCCTTCCACTCTCCTTTCTGTCGCAAGGCTTCCGGCTATCTCAGCGCCAGTCTCCCTGGAGGACGAAGCCGGCCCAGGAGTGGGGATCGTGATAGCGCGGGTCGCGGCGCAGCGAGCGCTGGGCTTCGCGCAGGGCCGCCGCGGGAGGCAGGCCGCGCTGCCACATCGCCTTGTAGAATCGGGACATCAGCTCCGCCGTGGTGCGGTCCTGAACCGGCCACAGGCTTCCCACCACCCGCGGCACGCCGGCATAGAGGAAACCCCGGGTGAGGCCCATGAGACCCTCGCCGCGAACTTCCTTGCCAAGCGCGGTGCGGCAGCCGGAGAGGACCACGAGGTCGGCCGCGAGGTCCAGGTCGTAGATGTCGGACAGCCCGAGGAACCCCTCCCGGGGCTTGCCGGCGGCGTCGACGAGGGAGAGCACCAGTCCGGTCAGCTCCGGGTTGCGGGTGTCGGCGATCCCATGCGTCGCGAAGTGGACGACGCGGTAGGCGTGGAGCTCGCCGGAGAGCACGGCGTCGCGGCTGGCTTCGAGATCGAGGGCCTTCCAGACCTGGCCGGCGGGAGCCAGGACCGTGATCGCCTCGGCCTCGCGCCGTGAAGAAGGGAGGCGCTCGAAGCTCGGGAGCAGGCGGATCGAGTCACCTCCGCGTCGCGGGTCTCGCAGGGAGGCGGTCCGGACGGCGCCGGACCCGCCGGCGAGGCGCGGATCGCCGGGAGTGAACACCGGATCGGCGAGAACGGCAGCCCATTTCGGGGCGGGAGGCCGCTTCTCCAGCCGCCGGCGCTGCACCGCGAGCGTCGTGGCCGAAGGGAGGTAGACCACCTCGCAGTGCTCCAGGAGACGCTTGCGGCCCGGGGTGCTCCAGGCCCGACCCGGCCGCGGTACCGGTAGCACGCTGAACGGGAGGGCATGGAGGGTCGCGTCGGGGACCACGACCAGGCGATGCACTCCCGCCATCTCCTTCCAAACGGGCTGCAGCAGGATGCGGCTCAGAGCCTCCTCCTCCTTTTCCTCCTGGCGAGCGGCCCCGGCCTCGACCTTGCTCAGCCTGGCGAAGACCCGGCGCGCCAGATCCTCGATCTTCTTGCGGGGAGGGAGGACGAAGCCGCGCAGCCCCGTGGGGCTCACCGCCCAGAGGAAGCTGCGCTCCTCGCCCAGCGAGTACTCCAGGAGCAGCGTGGTCGGATCGAGCAGCCCGGCGATCTCCCCGGGGCCGATCGAAGGCGGCTCGCTGAAGGCGGCATAGTGCGGATCGTGCCGGCGGATGTCGGCCTCGACGCCGTCGAGCTCGGTGCGGAGCGACTCGATCTCTCGTTCCACGGCCGCGATCTTCGCGGCGTTGCCCGACGTCACCTGCTGCGAGGCCTTCGCGCTCAGGCGATGGCGCAGGGACTGCCGCCTTGCGAGCAGGCCGGCCGGGGCGGCGCTCCCGCCATGGCTGCCGCTCCCGGGTTGCAGGACGTCGAGCAGAGTGCGGGCGCGGGCCTGCTCGCTCATCTCGAACGCCTCCCGGTCGTGACCTTTCCCGAGATCTCTGGCATGCAGGTCCATGCGCAGGTCGATCGCGAGCTCGTAGGCGCGGCGGCGGGTGGCCAGGAACGCGGCGCGCAGGTCGGGGCTGACGAAGCCGGTGCGCAGCTCTTCCACCCGGGCCATGGATTGCCCGGCGTGGCCGCGCGCTTCCTCCAAAAGGCCGAGGGAGCGCTCCACCCGGGCTAGCGCGACCAGCGTGTCGGCCTCGCCGGCGCGGTCATGCAGGGCCTGCTGCCGCTCCAGGACCTCTCGCAGCAGGGATAGCGCCTCGCGCGGCCGGCCGGCCAGGGCGAGCGCGCGCCCCCGCACCTGGAGAGCCTGCGCCTCGCGGCCGCGCAGGCCGGTCTCCCGGAAATGGGTGAGAGCGGGGTCGAGGTCGCGCAGAGCCGCCTCGGCCTCTCCGCGCTCGAGATCGACCTGGCCGAGACCGAGCTGCGAGAGCGCCACCTGCCGCTTGTCGCCCAGGGCGACGGACTTCTCGAGAGCCTGACGGTGGCAGGCCAGCGCTTTCTCCAGGTCGCCCAGCTCGCGCCAGGTGGCGCCCAGGCTGTTCAAGGTCTGGATCTCGCCTCGCAGCTCGCTGTTCTTGGGGCGCAGCTTCAAGGCTTCCTGAAGGAAAGGCAGGGCACGGTCCGGATCGCCGAGGCTATAGTAGGCGTAGCCGACGAGGTTGCGCAGCGTAGCTTCCTGGATCGGATCGCTGTTCTCCTCCAGGATCTCCCGCGCTTGGCTATAGACGCGCAGCGCCTCCTGCCACTGGCCCAAGGCGCGATAAACCGGACCGATGTTCTTGAGAGTTCGGGCCTCTTCGATGTGGTTGCCGAGCTTCCGCCAGAGGGTGAGGGCCTGGTCGTAGTGCTCCAAGGCGGCGTCGGGCTCGCCCATCTGGTCGTAGACCCCGCCGAGGTTGTTGAGGGCGAAGGCCTCGCCGGACTCGTTGCCGTGCTCGCGGTGGAAGGCCAGGAGCTCCTCGAAACAGGAGCGCGCCGTGGGCAGAGCACCGACGGTGAGATCCAGCAGGCAAACGATGTTGCGGGCCTGCTTCTCCGCGAACGGCTCGCCCTGGCTCCGCCAGAGAGCGACGGCCTCCTCCGCGGCGCCGCGTCCGGCGGTCACGTCCCCGGATCTTTGGAAAACGAATCCGAGCGTGCCCAGGATGGCTGCCACACGGCGGGGCTCGTCGAGCGCCCGCCAGAGCGCCAGGGCCTGCCGGAAATCAGCGATCGCGGCCCGCAAGTCGGCCGCCTGGAATTCCAGCTCGGCGACGTCGAGCGCGGCCTCGGCCTCCCAGCGCCGGTCGCCCATGGCCTTCCACGCCGCCAGAGCCTCGCGGTACGCGGACAGCGCCTCGCTCCGCGTCGCGGGGCCGGCCGCGAGCTGGCCGGCGCGGCTCATCGCCTTCAGGGCCGCCGTACGTTTCTCGTCCTCCTCGGTGGCGGCCGGCAGCGACTCCGCCTGGATCGTGTAGCGCCCCGGCGGACCGAGCTCCTCTTCGGGGCGGACCTCGACGCGCTCGATGCGGTGACTGCCCGCGACCCCGGCGGGCAGCAGCAGGACCTCCGGTCCCCAGCGTTCGTTGGGGGCGCGGACGGTGAGCGTCTCCCGCCTCGCGTCACCCTGCGCCGCGACGACGAGGTCGATGCCCTGCTGCTCGACAAGGATGAGGACGGGGTCCTCTCCCACCTCGACGCGGTAGGCGTGTTTCTCCCCGCTCGCGATCCGGAGCTCGCGAGGCGGGCCGGGGAGGAGAGATTCAGATTCGCCGGCCTCCTGCGACCTGCATGGCATGGCGGGCGAAAGCAGAAGCCATCCAGCGAGCGGGAGCAGAGCCAGGGAGCGGCGCCTCATGGCGGACCTCCGTTCCTGAGAATTAGACAACTCTACTCTATACGCTTTCTGGGGCGGCGAGCTCGGGAGGCCGCGCCGGGCCTCCCGATCACTCCTCGACGAAGCGCTTCAGGCGGCCCAGGGCGTCGTCCCACTGGCGCGAGATGCGGTCGAGGTATTCGCTCGCGTCGGTGAACCGCTTGGGCTCCAACTGCCAGATGTGCTCGCGTCCGCGGCGGTCGCCGCGGACGAGACCGGCCTTGGAAAGCACGTCCAGGTGTTTCGTGATCGCCTGGCGGGACACCGCCGACTCCGCGCTCAGATGGGTGATCGATTCGGGTCCGCTCGTAGCGAGCCGAAGGAGCAGGCGAAGCCGCGTCTCGTCTCCGAGGGCCGCGAACAGCGGTGCCGCGTCAGCCACCTGCGCGGCGCCGATCGTGCTAGCCGCCGACATGGCGCTTGACGTTCTCCATCTGCTGAGCCCAGCCACTGCTGTTGCCACGGAAGGCATCGGCGCGGCGCTCGGGCGGAAGCTGATCGAAGCCGGATTCGACGACGGTGAGCAGCGTGCCGTCCGCCACCTCTTCGAGCCGGAACTCGACGAGCGTCGTGGGCTCGACCGAGTAATCCTTTTCCGGATCGGTCGCGTTCGGGTGCCAGCGGAACGAGAAGAGCTGTTCGGCGTCCATCCTCTCGACGGTCGCGACAAACCTCAGGTGCTCGTACCCTGGATACAGGACATTTCCCGTCGCCTGTTGGCCGACGGCGAAGCCGGTATCAAACTTGACGCGAAACCAGGAGCCGAACTCGTTGGCGTCGGTGAGCGCGCGCCAGACACGCGCCTTCGATGCATGGAGCAGGACGTTCTTTTCGATGCGGTCTGTGTTGGTCGTGGTCATGGTCATTTGCAACCTCCTGGTTGCATCTTACACACAACCAAAGCGAAGAGCAATCCCCGGGTTGCATTTTCTTGGAGCCCTCCCCCGTTCGGGGGAGCGAGTCCACCGTTTCGGCGGTCAGGCGCTCGCCGGCGTGGCCTGCAGGCGGCGCCAGAAGAAGTACGAGAGCCCCCAGAGCACGCTGGTGGCCGCCGCCCAGCCCCAAGCGTCTGGGCCATCGCCCACCGCGAAGTGGGCGATGAGCGCGGAGCCGAGGGTGATGGCGAAGCCGGCATAGGCCCACTCCTTGAGCCGCGCCGGCACCGGCGCAAGCAGCAGCACCGCGCCGAGGAGCTTGGCCCACGCGAGCTCCACCCGGAAGTAGGCGGGGAAGCCGAGGCGGGTGAACGCCTCCGCCACCTGCGGCAGGCGCAGTTGCGCGTAGGCGGTGAAGCCTATCTGCAGGCAGAAGAGCGCGGTGACGATCCAGAAACCGATGACCATTCCTTTGGAGCGGGGCATGCTCAGGTCCTTTCGCCCGGCCGGCCGGGGGTCTCAACGCCGAACTGCTTTGCGTACTCGGCGTTCAATCGCTGCCAGCCGCCGAACTTCATGGCCTCGGGGCCGACGATGCGTCCAATGGGCTGACCGGCGAGAAGCCGCTCCAGCACGTCGAAGCAGATGTGCCAGCCCGCGGCGCCCATCGCTATGAATCCACGATCGATGTTGTGCCAAAGCGTGAGCCGAGTGCCGCCTCCCAGCGGCTCCAGCTCCCAGCGGATGTCCTGTCCTCCCCAGTTGAATTCGAGCACCCTGGGCGCGTCGGCCCGCTTCACCTGGGTCTCGGATACGAGAGGCTTCGGCGCTCCCACGGTCGTAAGCTTTGCGGTGCCGACGGCACCGAGGCTCCGGTCCGAATCGAACGGAGCCCATTCGCGGAGATGCTCGGGGTCCGTGAGCGCCTTCCAAACCTTTGCAGGAGGGTGGGAGAGGTCGCGGACGAGAACGAGCGTCCACTTCTCTCCATCTTTTCGAACCTCAGCGCCCGAAGCGGCACCCGGCGCGTATCGCTCACGGCTGCCCATGTCTTTTCTTCCCTTTCACGGAGGGCACCTTCTCCATCTTGTCCAAGTGTTGCTCCAGGGCATCGACGTGCTTTGACCAGAAGCGCCGGAAGGGAACGAGCCATGCGTCGAGCTCCATGAGCGGCTCCGGTCTCAGTCGATAGAGGCGCCGCTGCGCTTCAATTCGTGATTCCACGAACCCTGCCTCGCGCAGCACTCGCAGGTGCTTGGAGACGGACGGCTGCGACAGTCGAAGCGCTTGCTCGATCTCGCCCACGGAGCGCTCAGACGAGAGCAGCAGGCTCAAGATGGCCCGCCGGTTGGGCTCCGCGACGATGGCAAACGATGATTCCACCATGGCGGAATCCTTCAGGGCTTCGCTTTCTTCGCCGGTTTCGGCTTGCCAGAGCCGTTGAGGACGACCGCTTGGCGAACGAGCTCCTTGAAGGCGGACTCGTCAACTTCTTCTCCTTCGTGGATGTCGATCGCGCGGCGTACGTTTCCGTCGAGGCTCGAGTTGAAGAGATGGGCCGGATCCGCCAGAGACGCGCCTTTGGCGAAGGTGAGCTTCACGACCTTCTTGTAGGTTTCGCCCGTGCAGATGATGCCGTCGTGCGACCAGATCGGAGTGCCCATCCACTTCCACTCCTCGACGACGTCCGGGTCGGCTTTCTTGATGAGCTTGCGCATTCTGCCGAGGGTTTCCCCGCGCCAGTCCTCGAGCTCGGCGATTCTTTTCGAGATGAGCTCCGATGCGGACTGGTCCTGGCTCGCGTCTGACTTTTTCATGTTTCTCATCCTTAGGCTCCGCGATGACGGCAACGACGCTTCCACGACAGGAATATAACCCAGAGTTTATATTCCTGTCAAGGCATGCTACTTCGTCCCCAGCACCGCCGTCGCCTTGTCGATCTCCCCGGCGAAGGCTTCGATGGTGGCGGCCACGAGGGGGATCTCGGCGGTCGCTTCCTTCCAGTCGCGCTGCTCCAGGGCCTCGCGCACGGCGGGCAGGGTCTTCACGCCGTAGCCGGTGTAGAAGCCGGGAGCATAGATCTGGTGCACGTACCAGGAGCGGCGGGGCAGGCCGTCGGGACGGGTCAGCGACTGCTCGGACTTCATCAGGATGGCGTTGAGGCGGTTGGCCTTCTCCGCCGGCAGCGTCTTGCCGCCCGCCGTGGCCGCCGTGAAGGCCTTGGTGTAGGCGGCGGTGCTCTTCTTCAGGACGGCGACGGCGTTCTGGAGCGGCGCGAAGTTGAGGTAGGGGGCGACGTCGAGGCGCGGCGGCGCCACCCAGTACGTCTGGGTCGGGTCGTCCACGGCCTGGAAGACCTTGTCGTCCAGACGCTGATTGCGGTCCTCCGCCTCCTGCCGCAGAGTGTCGGTGAGCTTCACGACCTCGTCCACGTACTTGCCCACGGCGACATTGAAGGGATCGAAGGTCATCGGCAGCACGTCGGCGTTGATCAGACGCAGGTCGAGCCGGCCGGCGGTCTTCGCCAGGGCGACGCCGTACTCGAACTTCGGATCGGCGAAGCGGACGAAGTGGTCGAAGGAGTCGTAGGCGGAGTGGTACTGCCCGTACTCCCCCTCGCCGCCGTAGCCGATGTTGAGCGCCGAAATCCCGAGGTGCTGAAGGAAGGGCGTGTAGTCCGATCCAGAACCCAGCGGTTCGAGGCGAATTCGCTTGGCCTTGGCGTCCGCCTGGCGGTCCGTGGCGCCGTTGAGTTGGGTGCGGGCGACGGAGCGGTCGAGGACGCTGATCCCCTTCTCGGGATCGGTGACGTCGCGCACGGCCTGGTTGACGAAGGTCTCCAGGGTGTGGGAGCCGCCGGCGTTGAAGAAGCCGCGGGAGTTGCTGTCCGAGTTGATGTAGACGACGGCGTGCTCACGCAGCTCGGCGGCGTGGGTCTCGGCCCACTCGGTGGAGCCCAGCAGGCCGGGCTCCTCGCCGTCCCAGGCGGCGTAGATGAGGGTGCGCTTCGGTTTCCAGCCGCTCTTCGCGAGCTCGCCCACGGCGCGGGCCTCCTCCAGCTCAGCCACCAGGCCGCTCACCGGGTCCGAGGCGCCGTTGACCCAGCCGTCGTGGTGGTTGCCGCGGATCACCCACTCGTCCGGCCGCTCGGCGCCGGGCAGGCGCGCGATGACGTCGTAGATCGGCTTCAGTTCCCAGTTGAACGCCAGCTTGAGATGGACGCGGGCCGGGCCGGCGCCGAGGTGGTATGGAATGGGCAGGGCGCCTTTCCAGTCGTCCGGGGCCATGGGTCCGCCCAGGGCCTTGAGCAGCGGCAGGGCGTCGCCGTAGGAGATGGGGAGGACGGGGATCTTGGTGATCGTCGGCGCGTCCTTGACGGCGAGGCGCTTGGCGTCCTCGGTGGCGCCGATGCCCGGGGTCAGCGGATCGCCGGAGTAGAGGGGCATGTCCGCCACGGAGCCGCGCTGGCCGCTCTGCTCGTTGCGGTAGCCGCCCTTGGGATAGACGTCGCCGCGGAAGTAGCCGTCCTCGCGCGGATCGGAGTAGATGATGCAGCCGATGGCGCCGTGCTCGGCGGCCACATTGGGCTTGATGCCGCGCCACGAGCCGGCGTAGCGCGCGATGACGATCTTCCCTTTGACGTCGATGCCGCGGCGCTGGAGCTCCTCGTAGTCCTTGGGCACGCCGTAGTTGACGTAGACCAGCTCGCCGGTGACGTCGCCGTCGATCGAGTAGGCGTTATAGAGAGGGAGCTGCTCGGCGGTCTGGCCGGAGGTGGAGTCTCGTGCGCGGCCTGATCGATCACTTTTTCATAGAGCGCCGCCGCCTCGGTCTTCCGGCCCCGCAGCCACTCGGCGTCCGCCAGATTGAGGATGGCCGCCGGGCTCTGCGGCAGCAGGGCGAGGGCCTGGCGGAAGCTCGCCGCCGCCGGGTCGTAGCGCCCCAGCAGGAGCTGCGCGACGCCGAGGTTGGTGAGCTCGGTATAGGTGGGCTCGGCCTGCACCAGCTCGGCGTAGAGGCGGGCCGCCGTCTCGACGCTGCCGGTGCCCAGCTCGATTTGGGCCAGGAACGAGCGCGCATTGCGGTCGTTCGGGAAGCGGGCGAGGAGGCCGGCGAGGGTCCGGCGCGCGTCGTCCATGCGCCCCAGGCGGGATTCGAGGTTCGCGAGGCCCAGGAGATTGGATTGCCCCGGCTGGCGACGGACCGCGGCCCGCATCCGCTCCAGGGCCTCGCCGGGCCGGCCGCGGCGCTCGGCGAGGAGGGCCTGGAGGACCTGCACGCGGTTGTCGCCCGGAATCTGCTTCGCGAGCTCGGCGATGGCGGCCTCGGCGTCACCGGGCGGCCCGGCGTTCAGGGCCACCCTCGCCAGCAGCCACAGCGGCCGGGGATCCCCGGGAGCGAGACGTCGCGCCTCGGCCAGCAGGCCGCGCGCCCGCTCCGCGTCCGCCGGGTCGCGGGAGGCGAAAAAGCGATGAAGATAGAGATCGGCATCCAGCAGCAAGACCTCGACGAAGCGCGGCGCCTTGCGCCGCAGCGTCTCCACGTCCGCCAGCAGACCCTGCGACGGGGAGTCCCCGCGATGCTCCCAATAGTCCTGTTCGAGCCTCACGAAGCGCTCCCAGTCCTCGCGTCCGATCTCGGGGCTCGCCGTTCCCGGACGCCGGGAGAAGTCGCCGTAGCCACGCCGGAGCACGGGGCCCACGGCGGCGGCGATCAGCGAGACGTCATCCGCCGGGACCTCGAAGCCCTCGCTCCAGAGCAGGCGTCCGTCCGCGGTTTGCTGACGGCTCAAGGAGACCCGGCAGACGCGGCCCGCCTGGCTGGGACAGTCGAGCCGCGTCACCAGCACCTCGTCGGCGGCGAGCTGCCGGGCCAGGGCTCGCGGCGCCGTCGCCCCGCCCGGCTCCGGCGTCAGGACTGCGACGCGGTCGAGCCCGGAGAGGTCGCGCAACAGGGCGGCCCGCAGGGCCGCCGCCGCGAGAGCCGTCTCAGGGCCGCCGCCTGCCGCCGCCTGAACCTGCGGCTCGGCCACGGCCACGTAGAGAGGCTCGCGAGGACGCAGACGCAAAGCCCAGGCGAGCCCGGCAGCTACCAGCAGTAGGAGGGCGAGCCCTCCGGCGGTCCGGCGCGTCCAGGCACGGCGGGGCGAGGTCGCGGCAGGCGGGATCGCGGAGATCGTAGGCTCCAGCGCGAAGGGACCCGCGGCGAGCCGGGCGCCGCTGCCGCGGCTCTCCTGCAGCGCGGCGAGCCGGTCCGCCACCTGGTGCCCATCGCCAGGACGGCGCTCGCGGTCCTTCTCCAGCAGCTCGCGGATCAGCTCGGAGAGGGGCCGGGGCACCGCCGGGTTGAGCTCCGCCGCCGGCGGCGGCTGGTGGGTGCAGACCCGGTGCAGCGTCTCCACCGGCGTCGCCGCCTGGAAGGGTGAGACGCCGGTGACGGCCTCGTAGAGGAGGGTGCCGAGGGAGAAGAGGTCCGAGCGCGGATCGAGCGCCTCGCCGTTGGCCTGCTCGGGGGACATGGCTCGCGGCGTGCCGGCGATCTCGCCGTCGCGAGATAGGGCATCGCCCTCCCCGGAGGGGGCGGGCCAGAAGCGTTTCGCCAGGCCGAAGTCGAGGATCTTGGCGTGTCCCGAACGGGTGACCACGACGTTCTCGCTCTTCAGGTCGCGGTGCAGGATCCCCCGGTCGTGCGCCTCGGCGAGCCCCTCGGCGATCTCGCGAGCGAGCGGAAGCAGACGCGCGAGAGGCAGGGGTCCCTGCCGCAGCAGCTCGGCCAGGGTGGGGCCCTCCACCCGCTCCAGGACGATCCAATCGGCCTCGTCCGTCTCCACCACGTCGTAGATCTGGACGATGGCCGGATGCGAGAGCCGGCCCGCCGCCCGGGCTTCCCGGCGCAGGCGCTCGCGGCGTCGCGGATCGGCCGGCGCGCCGGTGGGATCGGGCGTCACCCGCTTGATGGCGACGCTACGCTCCAGCCGTTCGTCCCAGGCCTCGTAGACCACGCCCATGCCGCCCGCGCCGAGCGGACCGGTAATTTGATAGGGGCCGACGCGCGTTCCTTCCATCCGCTCCATCCGTCGCCTTTAGAGTCCCAGCTCGGTCATGCGCAGTTGCAGGCCGTGCCGCGAGACCTTCAGCTCCTCCACCACGGCGTCGAGGTCGTAGCCCTGCCGCTTCAGGGCGGCCGCGATCTCGGCCCGGTTCAGGTCCGCGGCCTTGCGGATGCCGGTGCAGCGATCGATCAGGGTGTAGAGCGCGGTGCGCGAGAGCCCGAGCTGGGCGGCGGTTGCGACCAGCTTCCAGCGGTTGGCGGCGAGGGCGGCCAGCAGCTCCTCTTCCCCCACGTCCGCCGGGCGGCGATAGGTGGGGCGCGAAGCGGAGGGAGACGGTGAGGTGCCGGGCTGGCGCTCCAGTGTTTTTATCAAGGCGGCCGGCAGCGCGGCCTGCGCGGCGCCCCGGTTGGCGATGGCGATCTGGCGCGCCACGTTGCGGAGCTGGCGCACGTTGCCCGGCCAGTCCGCGGCGGCCAGGCGGGCCGCGAGCGGCGCCGGCAGCCACGGCTCGCCGCGCGGCCCCGGATCGTCCAGCCGTCCGCCTTCGCCCATGGCGTCCAGCTCCTGGCGCAGGAAGGCGAAGAAGAGCTGGCCGAAGTCCTCCCGCCGCTCGCGCAGTGCCGGGAGGCGGATCTCGTAGCCGTTCAGCCGGTGCAGCAGGGGAGCACGGAAGCGGCCGGCGTCGATGGCCGCCTCCAGATCGGCGTCGGTGGCGGCGAGGACCCGCACGTCCACCCGCCGCGGAGCCTCCGCGCCCACCGGCTGCACCTCCCCCGCCTCCAGCGCGCGCAGCAGGAGGACCTGCACCTCCGCCGGCATCTCGCCGATCTCGTCCAGGAACAGGGTGCCGCCGTCGGCCTGGCTGAAGTAGCCGGCCCGCCGCTGGTCCGCGCCCGTGAAGGCGCCGCGGGCCGCGCCGAACAGCTCCGCGGCGGCCAGGGGCGGAGGGATCGCCCCCATGTTCACGGCGAGATAGGGGCGGTTGCGCCGCCGGCTCGTCCGATGGACCGCGCGGGCGACCAGCTCCTTGCCCGTTCCGGTCTCCCCCCGCAGCAGGACGGCGACCTCGAGATCCGCGACCCGGCGCACGTCCGCCCGCACCTGCGCCATCGCGGCGCTGTCGCCGATCAGCCCGAGCCTCTCGGCCTCTGGAGGCGGCGCCGGCGGCATCGGATGGAGCAGCAGGACGATCCGCCCGGCAAGCAGCAGCACCGCCCCCCGTTCGAGGTCGGCCGGGGAGCACAGGTGCTCGGCCTGCACCGCCCGCCCGTCCACCTCCACGGCCATCGACGAGTCGCCGCGGCACAGCAGGACGGATCCCGGCACGGGGCCGGGCGCGAGCCGTAGCGGCTTCCGGCTCAGATGGGGATCGGCCAGAGGCTCGGGCGAGCCCCCATCCGGCGGCAAGAACAGCGGGACCAGCCGCGACAGCTCGACGGCGCGTCCCGACGGGATCTCGGGCAGCGCGACGCGCTCCCCGGCCCGGCGAACGTCCGGGTGGGCCAGCAGGGTGAGCCCCGGCACCCGCCGACCGCTCTCGCCAGGTCTTCGGGAGGAGGGCCCGGTGACGGTGCTCGCTCCAAGCTCCTCCCGCCACTCCCCAGGATGCTGAGCCATGATGGGCCAGTGTAGACAGCGGAGGCGGAGCGGGCAAGGCCGTTTCCTTGGTTCCGAGACGGCCGTGGTCTTGAACGGTGTATGATGATGCCTTGGAGGGCACTTCCCGCCTCCAGCTAGAAGGCGAAGACTTGAACGGAGCGCATTATGGCCAGCAACGCGACCAGCCGTCGCGATGAGAGCATCGAGCCGGTTCTCGCCGATGAGCATATCGGGCAGTTGATGCCCGAGACTGAGCCAATTGTCTTGACGGCTCGGGATTGGGAAGTGTTCCTGGCAGCCTGGGGCGATGTGGATCGGCCACGCCCGCGACTCGCGGCGTTGGTGCAGCGCTACCGGAACTGCCGCCTGTCCGATGCCGATTGACTGGCGCGTCCAGGCGCTGCATCGCGACCACGACCGAGCCGCTTTTGGTTGCGGCGAACCTGCTCTCGACCAATACCTCTCTCAGTACGCACGCCAGAACCATGAATCCGGGGTGGCGCGTACCTTCGTTGCGGTGCGCGCTACCGAGCCGGCTTTGATACTGGGGTACTACTCTCTGGCGGCGGGATCGATCCCGAGAGCGGATTTACCTGCTCTGGACATTCGGCGCCTCCGATTCCCCAATTTCCCCCTGCCGATTGCAAGGTTGGCCAGGCTTGCCGTGGATCGTTCCCAGCAAGGCAATGGCATCGGGGCGGGCCTCCTATACGATGCCCTTGCGCGCTGCCTACACGTCGCGGAGGACTTGGGGATTGCCGCGCTCATCATTGACGCGAAGGACGAGAAGGCCAAAGCCTTCTACTCGCGCTATGAATTTGTTGCGCTCCCCGACCAACCGTTGACCTTGTGGCTGCCCCTGCCGGCGCTCCGCAAGTTGCTCGCGTAGTCTCGGTAACGGCTCCTTCATCCTCGGCGGGGCGCTCCCACCGCGAGCGCCCGTTTTGAGCGACACTATCCACCATGCCCATCACTCCCCGCCGCTCCCGTCTCCGCCGCGCCCTCCGGGCGCTCGCCTTCATCCTTGGCTTTCTCGTCCTGGCCGTCCTGATCGGCAGGGTCTGGTTCCACCGCCGCATGGTGGCGAGCCTGCCTCCGCTCGATGGCCGGCAGCGGCTGGCGGGTCTTGCGGAGCCGGTGACGATCGAGCGGGACGATCTCGGGGTACCCACGATCCACGCCGGCAGCCGGCTGGACGCCGTCCGCGCCCTGGGATTCCTCCACGCCCAGGACCGCTTCTTCCAGATGGACCTGCTGCGCCGCCAGGCGGCCGGCGAGTTGGCGGACCTCGTGGGCTTTGGCGCGGTGCGGCTGGACCAGGGGCATCGCGTCCATCGCTTCCGCGCCGTGGCCCGGCAGGTCGTGGCCATGGCGAAACCGGAGGAGCGATCCCTTCTCGACGCCTATGCCGAGGGGGTGAACGCCGGCCTCGCCGCGCTCGGGGACAAACCGTTCGAGTACGTGGCGCTGTTCGCCGATCCCGAGCCCTGGAAGCCCGAGGACACCATCCTCGCCGTGCATGCCATGTTCCTGGAGCTCAACGACGGCACGGGCAGCCGGGAGTCCGAGCTCGGCGAGCTGCAGAAGATGGTGCCCCCCGCCATGCTCGACTTCCTGGCGCCGCGCGGCACCGAGTGGGACGCTCCCCTCGTGGGGACGGCCATCGCTCCGCCGCCCATTCCGGGTCCGGAGGTGATGGATCTGCGCAAGCCGGCGGCCACGCCGGCCCGAGGCGCCCTGCGCGGCGAGCCCGTTGAGGAAATCTCCGCCGCCGGCAGCAACAACTTCGCCGTTGCCGGCGCCCACACGGCGGACGGCCACGCGCTGCTCGCCAACGACATGCACCTGGGCCTCCGCGTGCCGAACACCTGGTACCGGGTCTCCATCGTCCGCCCGGACGGCCGGGGCGGCACGCTGCGGCTGACCGGCGTCACCCTCCCCGGCACGCCGATTCTTTCGGTGGGCAGCAACGGCCACGTGGCCTGGGGCTTCACCAACAGCTATGGCGACTGGACGGACGTCGTGCAGTTGGAGCTGGACCCCAGCGATCCACGGCACTACCGCACTCCCCAGGGCCTGAAGAAGATCGAGGAGGTGAAGGAGGAGCTTCAGATCAGGGGCTTCCCGGACGATTCCGAAACGGTCGAGGAGACGATCTGGGGACCGGTCATCGGCCACGACCGTCAGAACCGCCCCCAGGTTCTGGCCTGGACGGCCCACCATCCGGAGGCCGTGAACCTGGAGCTGGGCGGTCTGGAGACGGCGCGGACGATCGAGGAGGCCATGGACGTGGCCAACCGCAGCGGTCTCCCGCCCCAGAACTTCACCGTCGCCGACGAGACGGGCCGGGTCGGCTGGACGATCGCCGGCCAGATTCCCCGCCGGGTGGGCTTCGACGGCCGGCTCCCCGCCTCCTGGGCCGACGGCTCGCGCCGCTGGGACGGCTGGCTCACTCCCGAGGAGCACCCGCGGATCGTCGATCCGCCGTCCGGACGGATCTGGACGGCCAACTCCCGGGTGGTGGACGGCGAGGCGCTGGCGAAGATCGGCGACGGCAGCTATATGCTGGGCGCCCGGGCACGACAGAACCGCGACCGGCTGCTCGCCCTGGAGAGGGCGACCCCCAGGGATCTCCTCGCCATCCAGCTCGACGACCGCGCCCTGTTCCTGGCCGGCTGGCGGGACCTGCTGCTACGGGAGCTGACGCCGGAGGCCGTGAAAGGGCATCCCAAGCGGGCCGAGCTGAGGCGGCTGGCGACGACGACGTGGACGGGACGGGCTTCCATCGACTCGGTGGCCTACCGGGCGGCGCGGACCTTCCGCAGCCAGGTGAGGGACCGCGTGTTCAATCTGCTCACCGGCCAGGAGGGCACGCCGGAAGTCGTTCGCGTGCGGCCGAGCCAGCAGTTTGAAGGCAGCCTTTGGCGCCTGGTCACGGAGCGGCCGGACCACCTTCTGGATCCGCGGTTCCCGAGCTGGGACGCCGAGCTGCTGGCCGCGGTGGACGACACGATCGCCCAGATGGAAACGGACGGCCCGAAGCTGGCCGCCCGCACCTGGGGGGAGCGCAACACCACCCGAATCCAGCATCCCTTGAGCCTGCTCGTCCCTTTCCTCGGCCGCTGGCTGGACATGCCGGCCCATCCACTCCCCGGCGACGAGGACATGCCCCGCGTCCAGGGCCGCGCCCATGGCGCCTCGGAGCGGCTGGTGGTCTCGCCCGGGCACGAGGAGACGGGAATCTTCCACATGCCGGTAGGGCAGAGCGGGCACCCGCTCTCGCCCTACTACCGGAATGGGCACGCGGCGTGGGAAGAAGGCCGGCCGACACCCTTCCTGCCGGGACGGACCATGCACCGGCTGGCGCTGACGCCGTAGAAGAGGGCCGGGGTGATGAGGGGCTTTCAGGCCGCCTTACCCGAGGCCTCGACCATCCCTCCGGCCTGCTTCCACTCGATCATGCCGTTGGTCAGCTCCACGACCCGGTGGGCTCCCAGCCGGCGCAGCGACAGGCTCACCCGGCGAATCGCTGGATCCTGGGGTCCGCTGCCGATGACGAAGATCTCGGTCCCCGGGTTCGTGCCCGGGGGCAGGGCGGTCAGCCCGTCGGGACCCGCGGCGAAGGCTCCCGGAATGTGGCCCTTGTCGAAGTCTCCCCGCCACCGCGCGTCGACGACGCAGAACGGCGGGAAGGGGCGGCGCAGCCGGCGGATGAGCTCCGCGGCGTGGGTCTGAAAGATCACCCCGTCGAAATGAGGGTCCATGGCACCTCCTGTAGGAGGCGAGATGCTACCTCATACTCGCCGGATCATGCGCCATGGCCCTGCGCCGACCCGCGGTTTGGCCGGCGTCCGGCCCTTCAGGCGGTCCAGCAGGATCTCGCAAGGGTCGCCGAGGCCCTCGATGCCCTTCATGAGCATCACCCGGAAGTTTCGCCGGTAGGCGATCTCTCGCAGGACGCCGCTGCACGAGGGGCATTGCCGCAGGAGATGGCGGATGAACCGCATGGACTCAGACTGCGGAAGCTCGGACCGGAAGAATAGCTCCGCGGTGTCTCGCGAGAAGTGTTCGTCTCTCATCCCAAAATCCTTCCTTCTGGACAGTCCAAATGGAGCGCGACAGAACCTTCATGAAAAGGACGTTGCCGGAGGACCGTTTTTGGGGACAAAACGGGACAAAAAAGAATGCGCGGGATTCAAAGACCCCGAATCGTGGGAACCGGTCAAGAATGGCCGGGACGAAGATTTTCCGGCGGATGGTACGCCCGCCGTTTGAGAAGACCCTGAAAAAGTCTTTAAAGGTGAGCGCGGAACCAGCGCTGGGTGGCGTTGAGAGCCTGGATGAGCTGCGGCGTGGGGCCGGCGAAGGGGTGACGGGTACCGAAAGAGTGGCTGGCTCCGGGGACCACCAGGAGCTCGGCGCCGGTCGATTGAGCCAGTCCGGCCAGCCGCCGGGCCGCCTCGACAGGCACGGTCTCGTCCTCACTACCGTGGACGATCAGCCAGGGAGCGCGCACGGTCGCGGCGGCGGCGAGGATCTCGTCGTTGACGGTATCCGCGGCGGTCGCCCAGGTCACCAAGGCCCGAGCTCGGTCGTTCCAGGGAGACCGCGCGGCGGCGAGGAGGGCGGCGGCGGCGCCGTCGCCGTAGCCGAAGAGGCCCAGCCGGCGGCGGTCCACTTGGGCCGGCGCGATCGTTTCGCCCGCGGCTTCGAGGACTACGAGCAAGTCCGCCGCCTGGTGAGCCGCCGTGCGGATGGCGACGAAGCCCCGCGCGGCGAGCAGAGCGGCGAGATAGGGGAGAAAGCCCCACTCCGGGAAGCCCGAGGAGCCCTGGCAGATCGCCACGGCGGGCCGTTCGCCCGGGAGGACCGGCAGATCGATCAGGCCATTCAGGGTGGAATCCGCGGTCTCCAGGCGGAAGGGGACCGGCTCGCTCACGTCATTCACAGCGGGGGATTGTAGACTGAGGGGATGACGACCATCTCGCAGACCGCTCCCCAGACAACCCCGCCGAAGCCCCTGACTCTCGCCAAGCTCCACAAGAGATTGTCGGCGGTCCTTGGCACCGTGGACGGCGGCGCAACCGCTCCCTTGCGGTACAACTCCGTGCCGGAAGAGGTCCGGGCGGTTCGTGAAGGGGGCGAGGGGTGCGGTCTCGTGGACCGCTCGTGGACCGGGCGCCTGGAGCTGCTGGGAGCGGACCGCCACCGCTTCCTCAACGCCTACGTCACCTGCGAGGTCAAGGGGCTTGGCGCCGGCGAGGGGGCGTACGGCTTCTTCACCAACCCCAAGGGGGGAATCCTCTCCGACGTCGTGGTGCTCGCCCAGGAGGACCGAACCTGGCTCCAGCTCCCCGCGGGGCAAGAGGAGGCTATCTCCGCCCATCTGCGGAAGTACATCCTGGCGGACCGGGTGGAAGTGCGCCAACTGGAGGACATGCTGCCGATCACCCTTCTCGGTCCCCGGGCCGCCGAGGTCCTGGCTTGCCCGCTACCCGAAGCCGGCGATTGGCGTCACCTCCGCGCCAAGGTTCACGGCACCGAGGTGGCGCTCCAGCGCACCGGCCGGCTCGGCGCCGAGGCGTGGACCCTCTGGGTGTCCGCCTCCATCGCCGGTCCCCTGCTGGAGCACCTGCTGGAGCTTCCCGGCGTCGTCCCCGCCGGCTTCGACGCCCTGGAGGTGCTGCGCGCCGAGGCGGGCATCGCGCGGTTCGGACGCGACTTCGGGCCGGAGAACTTCCCGCAGGAGACTGGGGCGGAAGACGAATCGGTGAGCTATACCAAGGGGTGCTACCTGGGTCAGGAGGTGGTGGCGCGCATCCACTACCGGGGCGGCGTGCAGAAGACCCTGCGGGGTCTCGACTTCGGAGCGGGGCCCGCTCCCGCGCCGGGAACCGCTCTCCTCTTCGAAGGGCGCGAATCCGGAGCCGCCACCACCGTGGTCGACTCCGTGGCCCTGGGCCGGCCGATCGGCCTGGGGATCCTCCACCGCCGGGCCGCCGAGCCCGGGACGAAGCTCGATCTTGCGGGCGGGGGAACGGCGGAGGTACGGGAGCTGCCGTTTGTGTGAATCGCCGCACGAAGGCCGCGAGACAGGTCGAGGCAGGAGGCCATCGCTCACGTGGTCATAGTAAAGATATCGCGTCTTGGCTTCAATCTGGGACACCATCCTCACCTGATATCCTCTGCCCCATGGCCACCCCATCCACCCCTCCCCGCACGCCCCTCCAGTTTGCAATCGGCGCCGTCACGGTGGCATTGGCAATCTATTCGAAGCTCGATCTGGTCGTCCCGTTTCTCCTGACCTGGGCGATCTGGGGGCTGATGCAGCGGTCGAAGCGGGCGGACCGGCGATGGATCTCCATGGCGTTCGCGATTCCGGCGGCGTTGCTGCTCTGGAAGATCATTGGAGTCCTTTGGAAGCTTCAATCCCTGGGTCTTTGGGAGATCGCGCTCCTGGGTGGCCCTCTCCTGTGGCTCTTCCTGCGGCCGGGGAAAGTACCGCTCATGCTCCAGATCGCGCTTCACGCCATTTTCGTCTGCCTCTTCGTGGCCTTTCTCCTCAAGCTCCCCAACTGGAAGTACGAGGGCCTCCCCATCAGGGTCGCGGACTTCTACTTCTTCGCGGGCACGATCGGAGCCTCGATTCTGGCGCTACGAAGGGGACCGGTGGTCACGGAGGTCGCCGGCGAGACGCTCCCGATCCAGTCGTGAATCGCCACGAAGGCCGCGGGATTGCGGAAGATGCCGTCGTGCGTTTCGTTCGGAACGATCACCGTCTTGCTATTGGGATGAAACGCGACGGCGGCTGGATATTCGCTGGCGATGAAGGCCTCGTCGTTTTCACCCACCAGGACGAGCATCGGCTTGGCGTCGGCCGCGAGGGCCGGCCGGTAATCGTCCGGTGCCATGCTGACGACGGCGCGGTAGGAATAGGCCCGGAATGGTAGATCGACGGGCAGATCGAAAAAGAGCGTGTCGAGGCCGTTGAGCTGCGCGATCCCCAAGACGTTCAACAGCGCGAGCCCAATGAGACGAGGGACGTTCATCCTGATGATCGGCGGCGGCGCGCTCGCCTCGCTCTTCGCAAGCTTCGGATCGGCGGCGGGTTCCTTCCTCGTCGTCGGGGACTCATATCCGAAGTGCGGCGCGAAGAGCAGATAGCCATCCACATCCGGAACGTCGTGCCGCTCCTTGTGGCGCAGCGCATAGCGCATCTCGATGCCCGCTCCCATCGAGTGGCCGGCCAGAACGATACGCGCCCCAGGGCTCTCCTTGCGGAGCGCCGAAACGACGTCCGCCAGGTCTTCCTCCCACTGGCCGATGTGATCGATATCGCCAGGTTTTCCCGCGGAACCGCCGTGACCGCGCAGGTCGAGGCGGACCACCGTGGCGCCGGTGGTTTCCCGCAGCCCCCGGGCGGTCTCCGCAAGCTCGCCGCTGGAGCTCATTATGCCATGCAGAAGGACGACGATGAGGCCGTCCTGGTTCACCGGCAGCGGTCCGAGCTGGCGCGCGGCCAGCAGGGCGTCGTCCCTCATGGGAAAGCAACGGATTCCCGCACTGGCGCGGCAGAGGCCACCAAGCCCCCGAGGCTCCGAATGCGAGGCCCGGTTTGGGTGGATGAGCTTGGGCGACGGCGCGAGAGCGAGCGCGGTGGCGGCGAGCAGATAGAGAGCGAAGAGGCCCGCGGCGATCAAGCCGGCCCATTTGGCGATTTTGCAAAGCATGCGTTGCATGGACGTTCCTCCTGGCCTGCTTCGAGCAGGCAAAAAAGTGCCTTGAGTCTTGTGGGTAGACGCGCCTGTGAAGGCCGCGTGGGTTCAGGTTCTTGCCAGGATGGGATGCCTCAGATGAAATCTGTCTTCCGGGCCTGGAAGAAGAACGTGAGACCCAGCATGAGAAGGATCAACGCGATCTCCACGGCCAGGGTGGTGACCGCGGCCGGGCTCCAGATGGCGTTGTGGATTTTCGCCGTATAGTCGAGGCCGATAGTCCGATTTTGCGAGAGCCCGTACAGGAAAGCCTGAAGAAAAAGGTTGCCGAACACCATCGCGCCGATGGACCAGCTCTGGGATTCGCTGACCAGGGACACAGCGAGGAGCAGGATGTACGAGGTGAAAATCTCGGTCATCAGGAGCACGGTGAACGGGATGATGCCACCCACGTTGCCGATCGCGAACAGCGTCACGGCCACGATCAGGATTGCGGCCCAGGGGATCAGGAACATCAGCAGATTCGCGAGGATCTTGGCGGTCGTAAACTCCATGTAGGAGATCGGCAGGCTCATGATGAACGGCAACGTCTGTTCCTTGCGCTCGTTCACGATCGTGGCAAAGGCAAGATGGATGCCCATCGAGATCAGGACGGTGATGAGCAGGACGCTGCCCGCGAAGAACGCTCCTTGGCCGCCGTTCATGATCAGGATCAGCGACACCGCGCCCAACGCGAGATAGCTGATGATCGGCACGCGCAGAAAATGCCAGTCCTTGAGAATGAGACGCTTGATCAGAAGGGTGTTCACGCGACGCTCCTTTCCCGCCGGTTCTGCACGTTGGCGACGAAGATCTCTTCGAGGGTCATGCTGTCCACGGATTGAATGGTGACGCCCGCGTCGTGGTACGCCGCGGCCATCGCAGGTTCATAGCCGTTCATGGTCACGACGGCCAGCCGGCCGCTGCTGGTGGTCTCGACGATTCCCGGCAGAGCGGGCAGGGCGACGGCCGGCGGCACCTCGAGCCGCAGGCGACGCCAGCGCTCGAGAAAGGTTTCCTTGTCGGCGGAGTCGATGATCCGGCCGCGATCGATGAACGTGATCTGGTCCGAGATCTGCTCGACGTCCAGGGTGTTCTGCGAGGAAAAAAGGATCGTGCGGCGCTCGTCGGCCAGCACCTCCATCAGTGCGTGCAGCACCTCGTGACGAGCCACCGGATCGAGCCCGGTCGTCGGCTCGTCGAGCACCAGCAGGCGCGGCCGGCGGGCCAGTGCGAGCAATAGAGCCGCTTTCACGCGCTGGCCGTGAGAGACCTTCTTGAGCTTCTGCTCCGCCTTCAAGTCGAACCGCTTCAGCAGGCTCTCCGCGTAGGCTTGATCCCAGCTCGGAAAGATCGAGCGGATGAAGTCCATGTGCCAGGCGAGCGTCGCCGCTCCGTAGAGGCGCATGTCCTCGGAGACGAAGCCCATATCGCGCTTCGCTTCGGCCTGCCGCGCCGGCATCGCGCAGCCGAGGACGTGCACGGCGCCGCGGTCCTGATGCACCAGGCCCATCAGGATGCGCAGCGTCGTGGACTTGCCGGCGCCGTTGGCGCCGATGAAGCCCATGATGCTCCCCGTGGGGAGCTCGAGATTGATGTCGTCGAGTGTGAAGTGAGGATAGTCCTTCCCCACGCCCTCGAATTGAACAGCCAGGGCAGTCATGATTCCTCCTCCTCCGTTGAAGTTAAATGGTTCATTCGGACGGCGGCCTCGTGCAGCCGGGACTCCAAAGCCTCGATCCCGAGGCCGAGCAGGCCGCCCAGGCGCACGGCCTGATCGAGATGCTGATCCAGCTCCTGGTCATACAGCCGGGGCTCCAGCAAGGGATCGGTCGCCACCGTCGATCCCTTGCCATGCTGCGTGACGATCACGCCCTCCCGCTCCAGCTCCAGATACGCCCGCTTGACCGTGATCACGCTGACGCTGAGCGCCACGGCAAGCTGGCGGATCGACGGGATCTCCTCTCCCCGAGACCAATCGCCCACGGCCACCCGTTGCTTGATCTGCTCCATGATCTGGAGGTACATGGGCCGGCCGTCGGACTTGGAGAGGACGAGATCACTGTGCATACCCATATACTGAGTATACACAGTCGACGGGAGACGTCAAGAGGCTTTCTCCTTCTTTGCTCCTCACGATGGAAATTCAGAATGATTTGGGTTGAGGGTCGACTCACCGATACCGCGAGCCCGTAGGGCGGCAGTCCTCTAGCCCCGGGTGGGAACCGGCGGAGCCGGTGGGAACCCGGGGGGCGGGGCGGCGCACCCTCTTCTTTTTAACCCTGCCAAGGGTGACGCCTGTCGTTTCCCCGGGTTGGGGCGATTGGCCAGGGCCTGACCGTCCCACCCCGGGTTCACGCCGGCTCCGCCGGCTCCCACCCGGGGCTACGGGACTGCCGCCCTACGGGCTCGCCTCGACGCCTTGGGCCATCGACGGGTCCGGATCCTTCTCGACTGCGGCACTCCTGGAGATCGCACCACGTTGCGCCCTCCCGCCCAACCGCGTACCATCCCCACCAGATCGATCGTCTCCACCATTCCATGAAGCGCTCCCGCTCGCTCCGCGACCTCTGGGCCTCGTTGCTGCCCATCCTGGGCGGAGCTTTGGCTCTCTTCGCGGCGTTCGAGATCCGCGCGCTTGTGGCGGGGCCGCCCAGCCCGGCGTGGCTGCTGGTGACCCTGCTGCTGGCCGGAGCCGCTCTGGCGTGCCATCGGCCGGCGGCCGGGGCCACGACCCTGGGGCTGGGAGTGATGATCCTGCCCATCGCCTTCCGGCTGGGCGGTGTGGCCCGGGGCGCGGCCCTGGCGGCTTCGGCGCTGATTGTCAGCGACCTCTGCCTGCGGCTGATCCGCGGCCTCGCCGCCCTTCAGCCGCCCGAGCGCCGGGCGCTCATTCCCCGCGTGCTCGAAGACGCCGGCCGCACCGCCTTCGCGGCGCTCGCCGCGGGCGGCGTCTGGGTGGGGCTCATCGGCCGGTGGCCGGCGCCGGCCGTGCTGGCGGTGGCGGCGGCGGTCTGGCTCCTGGTGGAGATGGGGCTCGACGTCGCCGACCGCAAGATCCGCCGGCCGGCGGCGCCCCTGCGCTGGACGCAGATCCTCACCCCCCTCTCTCTCGACCTCGGGGGCTGGATCGCCGGCGCCGGTCTGCTGCTGGTCAGCGACGCCGCGGGGTGGCCGCTCGCCGCCTTTCTCACCGCCTGTTTCGTGGCGCTGGGGGTCGAGACCACCCGCCACGGATTGCTCCGGGAGAAGGCACAGTTCCGTGCCCGCGACCTCGAGCGCCTGCGCCGCGCCGCCCAGCGCATGAGCACCCCGGCGGGGGAGATGGCGGCCATCGCCGAGCGCATCCGCGCCGAGTGCGAGAAGGTCATCAACTTCTTCTGGTTCCAGTTCGAGGCGATGGCGCCGGGCAGCGAGCTGCAGAGCTGGTGGTGGGGACCCGAGTCCGAGATCCTGGAGGACGGCGTCCCCGAGCCGGACCTCTATCCGCCCGTGCTGCCCGGCTTCCACAAGCGCACCGCCTGGCAGCTCGTGGAGCGCACGCTGCGCTCCCGGCCGGACGGCACGGTGCTGGGCCGCATCCGCCTCTGGTGCGATCCGCGGCTCATCGAGGAGCGGCACGTGGAGTTGCTCGACGGCCTGCTGTTGCAGATGAGCCTCTCCGTGCAGCGTTGCCTGCTGGACCGCGAGGCCCGGGAGGATCCGCTGACCGGCGTCGCCATGCGGCGGGTGCTGGAGAGGCGGCTGAACGAGGTCCACAAGCGGGCCTGCGAGACCGGCGAGTCCATGGCCGTGATCCTCTGCGACCTCGACCACTTCAAGAGGATCAACGACACCTACGGCCATCCGGCCGGCGACGCCGCCCTGGTGGCCGTGGCGGGAGTGCTGAAGCAGCTCCGCCGCGCCGACGACCTTTGCTGCCGCTATGGAGGCGAGGAGTTCGTCCTCCTGATGGAGGGCACCCACGGTGAGGACGCCCTGGCCGTGGCCGAGCGCCTGCGCTATTCGGTCGAGGCCCTGGACTTCAAGGCGGACGGGCAGAGAGTGCCGCTCACCCTGAGCGCCGGAGTCGCCTCCTTCCCCGACCTCTACATCAAGACCGCCGCCGAGCTCATCCTCTTCGCCGACGAAGCCCTCTACGAAGCCAAGCGCCGGGGCCGCAACCGCTGCCTGCTGGACCTGGGCCAGGGCCGCTACATGGACGTCGAAGGGGAAGTCGTCAGCACCGAAGAGTCGCACCCGGTGGCGGAGGCGCCGCGGATTTTTGCGTAGGGGCGGTACGGCTCAGGTGGCCCGGCCGCATCAGCCGCTCCAGCGCGCAGGCGAACACGAACGCCAGTGGCACCAGGCCCTGCACGAGCAACCGGTCCCAGGTCTCGCCGATGAGGTCAGGGAGACGCGTGCTCACCGCGTAGGCGGCCCAGGCGATGGCGGCGGGCGTCAGACCGGCGAGCAGCAGGCGGCGGACGCGCAGTCGGCGCAGAGCGTAGATGCCGGCGAGCAGTACGGCGAGGAAGAGCCACCAGAAACCCAGCCAGTCCGAGCCGCGAAAAGTCCAGCGCAGCACTTCCGGGACGATCACCGGCAGACGCGTGAAGGCCCCCTTCACCAAGTCCGTCAACCGCAGACCGGTGAAGTAGTCCGGGTCGTCGCGGTTTGGGATGGCGGCGCGCCAGGAAGCGAGCAGCGCCACGGCTGCCAGCACCGGTGCCGCGGCGGCGCCGAACCAGGCCAGGGCCCGCGGGCCGGCCGTTGGATCGCGCCGGCGATGCCACAACCGCTCGGCAGCCAGCAGCAGGGCGGCCATGGCCAGCAGGGACCCTTCGTTCTTCGTCAGCACCCCTCCCGCGAGCAGGCAGCCTGCGGCGAAGCCCGAGGCCAGCCTCGGCCGCTCGAACAGAAGCAGCACCAGCGCCGCGCCGTAGAAGCCCGCGAGCGCCAGGTCGCTATTGCAAGATGTGGCACCGCCCCCACCGTAGCTAAGGAGGGGTGGCAGGGAGGCGCAGAGGGTGGCCACGGCCGCCGCCCGGGAACCGGCTCCCCGCCGGGCTGCATCGTGGACGATGAGCACCAGAGCCACCCAAAAGCCGGCGTAGACGGCCCTGTAATCTTGCTCGTCTTCGGCCGCCCCGAGCGTCTCCTGCACCGCGACCTGCACCAGCGGCAGCAGGGGCGGGTACCGTGGAGTCATGACGTACCAGTGGGCGTCCCGCAGCACCGAGGCATCGACCGTCCCCTCATGGCGCATATAGGCGGCGATGGCGCTCCAGGTCATCCTCCCGTCCCAGTCCGCGAGGGGCGCCGTCAACGCGGACGTCAACGGCCCGAGGAGGACGGCACCGATCGTGAGCCCCGCCAAGAGCTGCCACCGGCTCGTGGGAAGCGCCGGCTTCGCGGCCCCGCCTCCGCGGCGGCGCCAGATCCACGCTGCCAATCCCAGCACCGTGGGCACGAGGACCGCGAGGCCGATGGCCGGCCGGCGCAGCGGCGCCCCGAACAGATGGGAAGTGGCGAAGAGGACGCCGCCGATGGCCAGGGCTCCCAGCAGATAGGCATAGCCGAGCCGGCGGGAGACGGAGAGGCGACGCAAGGGCGCGAGCAGCTCGGCGAAGCCCAACCCGGGGAGAGCGACGAGCGCCACCCCGCCGAGGTTCGCGGCCACGGAGGCCGCGGTCACCGCTCCGGCCTCCTCCAGGGCGCCGGCGGGCAGCCCGGCGGCACTGCGACGAGACGCTCCCGGAACAGCGGCGGCCGGCCGCTACCGACCGCCACCACCTCCCAGCGCACCTGGTCTCGCCAGCAGTCGAAGCCCGGCGATCCTCCAGGCCGCAGGAGGATGGCGCGGCGTGGCAGGAGATCGAAGCGTACCCAGAGAAAGGAGCCCGGCTCGTCGAGCTCGCTCAGCAGGTAGGGATCGTTCTCGGGGATGGCGCGCCGGATCTCGGCTATGGCTGCCAGGTAACGCCGGCCGAAGGCATGAGCCCGCACCTCGGCGAGCGGCGCGCCCGCCGTCCTCACCGCCATGCGCAGGCGTAGGAAGGTGTTGCGCAGCCCCACCGGGATGGCGATCAGCAAGTAGACGATCACCAGGACCAGAACCCCGCGCGACAGCCAGCGTGTTTGCATGACGGCTGGCGAGTATAGCCGCCTTCCTGCCCCCGGCGAAGAGCGAAGAGACTGAAGCTTGACATCCTCCGGTCAAGGGACTAGGGTGCCGGAAGGAAGCAGGACCATCCTCCTGAAGATCCATCCGTTTTTGCGATGGATCTCCCCTAGACCGCGACTTCCCAAAAGGAAGCCCTCCTGTTTTTGAGTTCTGCGTTTCGGTGCGTTTCACTTCTTCGAATCGCGCCTAGGCACACCCGGCGCCGAGATCGGAGGCCCGTTATGACCGCGCAATTGCAGCATCCTTCACTTCTCGACAGCGAGAAACTCAGAAGTTCCGAGGTTCGTTACCGGCGTCTCTTCGAGACGGCGCAAGATGCCATCCTCATCCTCGACGGGGACAGCGGAAAAGTCACGGATGCCAATCCCTTCATCAGCCGGTTGCTGGGCTATTCCCGAGCGGAGTTCCTGGGCAAGGAGCTGTGGGAGATCGGCCTCTTCCGCGACATTGAGGCCAGCCGGCTCGCCTACAACGAGCTGAAGCGAACGGGCTATATTCGGTACGAGCATCTGCCGCTCCACACCAAGGATGGCCGGAAGGCGGAGGTCGAGTTCGTCAGCAACGTCTACGACGTCGACGGCGAGACCGTAATTCAGTGCAACATTCGGGACATCACCGAACGCAGCCGCCTGGAGCGGCAGACGCAGGAGCAGGCGGTAACGCTGGCCGACATCAGCCGCCGCAAGGACGAGTTCCTGGCCATGCTCTCCCACGAGCTGCGGAATCCTCTCTCCTCCATCTTGAACGCCGTGTACCTCCTTCGTCTCCAGAAAGACGAGGACCTGATCCAACAGCAGGCCAGGAATATCATCGAGCGTCAAGTTGGGCATCTGGCGCGCCTCGTCGACGACCTGTTAGAGATCTCCCGCATCACCGTCGGCAGTATTCAGCTTCGTCAGGAACGGCTGGACCTGAGGGGCATCGTTGATCGCGCGGTGGAGACGGTTCGCCCGCTCGTCGACCGCCGCAAGCACGAGCTCCTGGTGACGTTGCCTCCGGAGCCTGTCTGGCTGCTCGCCGACCCAACCCGCCTGGAGCAGGTGATAGGAAATTTGCTCAACAACGCCGTCAAATACACCGAGGAGGGCGGTTGCATCTGGCTTACTCTCGAACAAGAGGGTGAAACGGTGCTGCTGCGGGTGCGTGATACGGGAATCGGCATCGCACCCGATTTGCTCCCCCACATTTTCGACCTGTTCACGCAGGCGGACCGAACGTCCGATCGCTCCCAGGGGGGCTTGGGCATCGGGCTCACCCTGGTGGAGAAGCTGGTGGTGATGCACGGCGGGACGGTGCACGCTTTCAGCGCCGGCCTGGGGCTGGGCAGCGAGTTCACCATTCGCCTGCCTCTCGCTGCGCCGCGGTTCAAGCCGTATCCGGGGGCGTCTGTCCCAGAAAACTCCGACACAATTACGAGTCCCTCGCGCGTGCTGGTGGTCGACGACAACCTGGATGCGGCGGAAAGCATGGCCACTTGGCTGCAATTGGCGGGACACGACGTCCAGACGGCCTACGGCGGCCCGGCCGCGCTGGAAGCCGCGGTTGCTTTTCGGCCGACCATCGTGCTGCTCGACATCGGTCTGCCGGGAATGGATGGCCATGAGGTGGCGCGGCTCCTGCGGCAGACCCCAGGACTCGATAACGCCTGGCTCATCGCCTTGACCGGCTATGGACGAAAAGAAGATTACCAGTTGTCTGAGGAAGCGGGCTTCGACCATCACCTCGTCAAGCCCGCCGATCCTCAGAAGCTGAGGACCCTCCTGGCGAACCTGTCCCAACAGGAGCGTTCGGCGAGCTGAGGCGCCCCAGGGTCCCTCGCATGGAGGACCAGCTATAATGGCAGCCCCTGCGCCGCCACGGCGCGGCATTCATCGATCGATCCGGAGCATCTCTATATGGCCAAAGCGCGCGTCGCCGTCCTCAAGACCCAGCCTGACTCCGTCCTCACGGACGTCGGGCGCACCATGGAGCTGGCGGAGGTCAAGCGTTATCTCGCGCCGGGCGCCACCACGATCCTCAAGGACAACATCTCCTGGCACTTCCCGTTCCCGGGCGCCAACACCACGCCCTGGCAGCTCGAAGGGACCATCCAGAAACTGCGGGCGGACGGTTACACCGACCAGGTCTGCGTGCAGAACAACACGGTCGTCACCGATCCCAAGAAGGGCGAGCGGCTCAACCGCTACCTGCCGGTGCTCGACAAGTACGACGTGCCGGTGCGGTACAACTGCTTCGCGGACGACCTCAAGTGGGTCACCTACCAGCCCAAGGGCAAGATGCTGGTGCTGCCGAAGATCTACCCGGAGGGCATCACCATCCCGGAGTTCTTCATCGGCAAGAACATCGTTCATCTGCCGACCGTGAAGTGCCACATCTACACCACCACGACCGGAGCGATGAAGAACGCCTTCGGCGGCCTGCTCAACACCCGCCGGCACTACACCCACTCGTACATCCACGAGACGCTGGTGGACCTGCTGACGATCCAGAAGGAGATCCACTCGGGGATCTTCGCGGTGAAGGACGGCACGACCTGCGGCAACGGCCCGGGCCCGCGGACCATGATCCCCGTCGAGAAGGACTTCATGATGGCCTCCGGCGACCAGGTGGCCATCGACGCCGTGGCGGCGAAGATGATGGGCTTCAATCCGATGAAGATCCCCTACATCCGCATGGCCCACGACGCCAAGCTCGGCGTGGGCGATACGCGGGACATCGAGGTGGTGGGCGAGGACGTGTCGAAGTGGAACTTCCACTTCTCGGTGGGGGACAACGCGGTCTCCCGCTTCGGCGACCTGGTGTGGTTCGGGCCGCTCAAGGGGCTCCAGAAGCTCTTCTTCCGCACGCCTCTGGTCTATTTCTTCGTCTTCGGCTCGTACTTCTACCACGACTTCGCGTGGTACCCGACCGTCGGCAAGCGCCGCATCGACCAGTACAAGCAGACCAGCAAGTGGATGCGCCTCTTCGATCAGTATCCCGAGGCGGTGCGGGAAGACGAGAAGGCGGCCTGAGCGCCGTCGAAGGCGGCAAAGAGGAATCGAGCGGCACGGGTCTGGAGCGGCTCGGCCGCCGGTTGCTGGTGCCGCTGGGCCTGGGCGTGCTGGTCGTCGTCGGGCTGGCGCTCTCGTCGAACCCGGCCGCATTGGCCCGCAGCCTGCGCGGGTTCGACGTCCGGCTGCTGATCCCCGTCCTCTCCCTGTCTCTCCTCAACTACGCCCTGCGTTTCATGCGTTGGGAGGTGTATCTCCGGCGTCTGGAGATCAAGCTGTCGCGGGGCCGGAGCCTGGGCGTCTTCCTGGTGGGATTCCTTCTTTCGGTGACGCCGGGCAAGGCGGGCGAGTTGGGCAAGGCCTGGCTGGTGCGCGAGCTCGGGGGCGGGCCGGCGCTCCAGGTGGTGCCGGCGGTGCTGGCCGAGCGGGTGACGGACCTGCTGGGCGTGCTGCTGCTGATCGCCCTGGGGTCGCTCCCCTTTCCGGGAGGAACTTGGATTGCCGCGGCCGGTCTCGCCGCGGTGGCCGCGGCGGTCGTGGCGCTCACCTGGCGGACGGTGGCGGCGTTGCTCTTCCGCATCCTGGCGCGGCTGCCCCTCGTGGGGCCGCGGGTGCCGCATCTGGAGGAGGTCTACGGCCGGCTGCGGTCGCTCCTCTCGCCGGGATTGCTGCTCTTCGCGCTGGCGCTGTCGGTGGCGGCGTGGGGAGCGGAGGGGGTCGGGTTCTTTCTGGTGGTACGGCAGTACGCCCCGAAGGCCGGGCTGCTGCTCTCGATCTTCAACTACACGGGCTCGACCTTTCTGGGCGCCCTCTCTATGCTCCCGGGAGGCCTGGGCGCCGCCGAGGGAGCCCTCGCCGCCCTCCTCCACGGGCAGGGATTGGACACGGCGGACGCCGGCTCGGTGACGCTCGTCACCCGCGGGGCCACGCTGTGGTTCGCCGTGGGGCTGGGGCTGGTGGCGGTGCCGTTTCTGGCGCGGTGGCTGGGGGGGCGGCGGGCTTCGTAGATTACGCCACCTTCTGCCCGCACTCGGGGCAGAACCTGGGGGTGCCTTCGAATTGGGCGCCACAGCCGCCGCAGCTTTTCTTGGTCACGGTGGAGGTGCCGCATTCAGGGCAGAACTTCGCTCCCCCCGCGAGCTTGGCGCCGCAGGACTTGCAGGCGGTGCCGGTGACCTGACCGAGGTCCCGGCCCTTCATCCAATCCACCTCCTGCGCCTTGGTGTAGGCCTGCTGCTTGGCGGCCTCGGCCTGGGCGGAGGCGATCTCCTCGTCCATGTCGGGAGCGCAGTACTCGCAGAGGCCGGCCTTTTCGTTGAAGCACACCGGCCCGCAGACCCAGCGCCCACAGCGCGTGCACTGCTTAAAGAGGGGCCGGATCTCGTTCACCGCCTCTTTCAGGGCGGCGTCGTGGGCGGGGCCGCCGACAGCGCGCTGGATCTCGTAGGCGGTCTCGGAGACGCGGCCGAAGATCCCTCCGAAGAGGTTGCCGGCCACCTGCGCGGCCGAGGCGGCCATGCCCATTTTCGAGCTCTGGAAGGTCGACATGTACCCGTTGCCGCACTTCTCGCAGTAGAACTTGAACTGGTAGCCGCGGTCGGTCGAGAGATCGTCGTAGTTGCCGGTGAATTCGATAGTCGCCATGGTGGCTGCCGCTCCCAAGGATTAGATGGAAAGAAATGGTAGCACGGCCGATCTGTGCCAAAGTAGCTCGTCCATGGAACCCCAGCGGTCCTCCAGGCGGCAATACCTCGCCCTCGGCGCCATCCTGACGCTGGCCCTCGCTCTGCGGCTGGCGCACTGGTGGGCGGTGCGCCAGCAGCCGTTCTTCGCCTGGCTCGCCATGGACAGCCAGGAGTATGACCGCTGGGCGCGGGAGATCGCCGCCGGCGACTGGCTAGGCTCCCAGGTGTTCTTCCAGGCGCCTCTCTATCCTTATCTCCTCGCTGTTCTCTACACGCTCTTCGGCCGCAGCCTCGACGCGGTCTATCTGGCGCAGATCCTCCTGGCGGTGGCCGGGTGCTGGGCCCTTTACCGGGCCGGGCGCGAGATGGCGGGTGGGATTGCCGGAGAAGCGGTGGGGCTCGGGGCGGCGCTGCTGGCGGCAATCTACGGCCCGTTCTTCTTCTACGACGCGCAGCTCCTCAAGGAGTCGCCCGCCGTGGCCGTCACCTCCTTCCTCCTCTGGGCGCTGGCCGCGGCGCGGGCTCGGGGGGGAACGCGCCGCTGGCTGGGGGCCGGAGCGCTGCTGGGAATCCTGGCTCTGCTGCGGGAGAACGCGCTGCTCCTCGTCCCCTTCCTGCTCCCTCTCGCCTGGATTCGGGACGGGAAAGTGCCGGGCCTTCTTCGCCAGGGCGGAGCGTTCGTGGCGGGGCTCGTCCTCGTCCTCCTTCCCGTGGCGGTGCGCAACGGGCTCGTGGGCGGCAGCTTCCTGCCTACCAGCTCCCAGGGCGGAGTGAACTTCTACATTGGCAACAACCCGCAGGCGGACGGCACCTATCAGCCGATCGTTCCCGGCAAGCAGATTCCGGCCCTGGAGCGGCGGGAGCCGGCGCGCCTCGCCGAGCAGGCGATGGGCCGGCGGCTGACGGCCGGGGAAGTCTCGCGCTACTGGCTGGGCCGGTCGCTCGACTGGGTGCGGCGGGAGCCCGGGGCGTTCGCCCGCCTCCAGGTGCGCAAGCTTGGCATGTTCTGGAGCTGGTATGAGTGGCCGGACGCGGTGGACTACTACCACGTGAAGATGCTCTCGCCCGTCCTCCGGATGCCGCTGCTGGAGTTCGGCGCCGCCGTGCTTCTGGCGCTGGCGGGAGTGGTTCTGGCCCGGCGGCGGCTCGCACCCTTTGCACCCGCCCTGCTCTTCACGCTGGGGTGGATGCTCACGACCGTCTTCTTCTTCCTCTTCTCCCGCTACCGGCTGCCCGCCGTGCCGGCCCTCCTGGTGCTCGGCGGCGTGACGCTCGCCGGGGCAGTCGAGGCCTGGCGGGCCGGGAATCGGAGGCGGACCGCGGGGCTCGCCGCGATCGTCCTGACCGCACTGCTGCTTCCCCGCGCAATGGGTTACGAGCCGCGGATGGACCTCGTGGAGTACAACCTCGGCCGCCTCTACGACGAGCAGGGGCGGCCGGAGGAGGCGCGGGAGCACTACAAGGCGGCGTTCGTGCTGAATCCCAAGGACTTCCTGGCCTGCCTCAACCTCGGCAACCTCGCCGCCCGGGGGGGAGACTGGGCCACGGCGCTACGCTTCTACCAGCGCGCCGCGGCCCTGGAGCCGCGGTCCGACGACGCCGAGAGCAACCAGGGGGGCGTCTACCTGGCATTGGGCGACCTGGCCCAGGCCGAGGCCCACCTCGGCCGCGCGCTGACCCTGAATCCCCAGAACCTGCCGGCCCTCCAGAACCTGACGCTGCTGCGGGCGCGCCGGGGAGACCTCGCGGGGGCGAGAGAGCTCAACCGGCGGCTGCTGGAGCTGGACCCCGCCAATCCCGCGGGCCTGCGGCTACGGGGACGGCTGGGAGGATAGGCCGGCGTCGTCCGGCGCTCCATTCGGCAGGTATTCGTAGATCAGGTTCAGGTCGTCCCGGTAGCGGAGCGCGAAGTGTTGGGGGTCGACCTCCATCCATCGCCGCTCGAGAGGAAAGTCGAAGCCCGGGAAGTTGGAGAGGTGAACCCACCGGATGCGTTGCGCCGCCAGATTGGCCATCCAGGCTTGAGGCGACGGGTCGACCCGCGGCTGGCACGCCGGATACTGGACGGCGAGGCGGTGGTTGGCGGCGTTGATGTTGACGTAGCGCACGTCCCGCTCCAGATGGGTTCCCATGGCCGGGTAGAGGAAGTAACTGTTCGGCTCGCCGGCGACGGCGACGTTGCCGTCCCCGCCATGCGCTTCGAGCCAGCCCCAGGCGGCGCCGGAGAAACGCGCCAGGGTTTGGTGAGCCGTGAACTCCTGGCCCAGGGCCCGCCCACGATCCGCCACCCGGAAGCGGGCGAGGAAGGGCGCTCCGAGAATCGCCAGCGCCAGGGCGGCTAGGGCCAGCTCGCGGCGCCGCCGGACGGCGAAGGCGCGCAGGCCGGGGGAGAGGGCGAGGGCCACCGCGGCCACGTCCGCCACCGCCAGGGCCAGCCGCACGCCGCGCGGCATCTCGGCATGAAGCTGGAGCAGCCCCTGGACGACGAAGATCGTCGCGATCCCCTCCATCCAGCGGTCGCGCACGCCTTTCTTCTCACCCCACGCGACACCGGCGGCGAAGGCCAGCCCGAACGCCGGAATGAGATAGCGGATGTTGGCGAAGACGTGATGGCTCTTGGCGAAGGGAACCATGAGCCAGAAGGCCCACTGCGCCCAGACCTGCCCGGCGATCAGCAGGCTCTCGCGCCATCGCTCCCGGCCCAGGCCGAGCAGAAACCCGAAGGGGAGGACGAGCGCGATCAGCAGCAGCACGAACACCTGCGGCCCCACACCCAGCTCCTGCGACTGGGGCCTGGGGATGCCCAGGAAGGAGTCCAGAAGCTGCCCGTCCTGCATCATGGGCTGCCAGAGGTCGACCACCGAGTTCTTGCGGGGAATCGTGGGCTTGTTGGCGTTCTCCGGCCCGCTCGACGTCTCCTCGCAGGCGATGGCCAGCGGGTCCGCGCCCAGGGCCACGTTGCGCAGATAGAAGAAGCTGCCGAGGAGCGCCGCCATCAGCAGGGCAGCGACGATCTGGCCGGCGCGCCGGCCCCAGGCGCCACGCGCCAGCGGCACCGCGAGGCCGGCGAGGGCGAGGGCGCAGGGGATGCCCAGCACCTTGGCGCCGGCGGCGAGACCCAGCCCCATCCCGATGAAGAGGGCGTGGCTCCAGTGGGGCTCGCGCAGCCAGTGCAGGGCGAAAAAGGCCGCCGCCACGAAAACGGCGCCGAGGAAGATGTCCACGTACTCGGTGGCCACGAAACGGATGACGGTCGGCGTCAGCAGCACCAGGAACGACGCGAGCGGCCAGTGCCGCCGCGCTCCGAGATGTCGAGCCACGGCCCCCGTGGCGAGCCCCAGCAGCAGCCAGTGGGGAAGGGCGGCGAGGTTGACGTAGAGCTCGCTGTGCGACGGCGCCATCCACCACCAGAACCAGATCGAGCCGTTGGCGGGGACGTAGCCGTAGTAGTTGACGGGGATGCTGCCGAAGACCGGGAAGAGATCGCGGTCGCGCAGCCAGGTGCCGGCGAGCAGCAGGTGATACATGAGGCTGTCCCACGACAGGGGCGGGCGGATGAGCCCGCGCAGCGCCTCGATCGCCACGGCATGCAGGGAGAGGATCGCGAGCGCCGGGTGCTCGCGCAGGATCTCCCACGAGCGCCGGGCGATGGCCCGCGCCGGACCGTCCACGCCGCCCTCCGGCGGCGCCTTGCGCAGGCCCAGCAGCAGAACGAGCGAGAGGCCGGCCTGGAGCGCCAGGGCGAAGTCCAACCGCAGGATTCCGAGGCCGCCCAGCAGGAGCCCGATCCCCACCGCCTCGGCGGTCGAGAGGAGCAGGGAGGCGATGGCGAGCGCCAACGGATCGCGGCCGGCTTCCGCCCCCAGCAGACGCAACGCGGCGAGATAACCGCCGAGGAACAGAAAGCCCAGCGTGACGAGCGTCGCCACGGCTCCCACCAGATCGAGCCAGAATGTCTGCGGCATCGGCGGGATTGTTAGCACAGGCGCGCGGGCGGGTGCTAGCATCCCGGCCCGTGAACGACGCAGGCGCCGAAGCCGCAGCAGGATATTTCGATCGCGAGTACTTCCAGCTTCACCCCGGCAAGGTCAAGTACCTGGACTACCTGGTAGGCCTCCTCGGCCGTCATGGCATTCCAGGGGGAAGGGTGCTCGACGTCGGTGCCGGCTACGGCTTCTTCCTGGCGGCGGCGGAGAGGGCGGGCTACGAGGCGCACGGCATCGAGCTCTCGCACCACGCCGCGGAGCAGGCAAGGCAGCGCACCCGGGGACAGGTGATCGAGCAGGGGGCGGAGGCGCCGCTGCCGCTTCCCGACGGGCATTTCGACGCCGTCACCCTGCTCGACGTCATCGAGCATCTGAAGGACTATGGCACCACGCTGGCGAGCTGCCGCCGGGTGCTGAAACCCGGGGGCAAGCTCTTCGTCATCACCCTCAACGCCCACAGCCTCGCCCGCCCGCTGCTGGGGAAGCGCTGGGCCTGGTACCAGGACGCGACCCACATCCACATGTTCACCCCCCGCATGCTGCGCGAGGGGCTCGAAGCCGCCGGCCTCGAGGTCGAGACTCTGATCACCGAGTCCAACTTCTGCTCCGTGGGCGAGGGGACGAAGTTCCTGAAACCGCTGCGCGTGATCGGCCGGGTGGTGCACACCCCGGCGTTCGGGGATTCGCTGCTGGCGGTGGCGCGGCGGCCGGCGTAGCGGGGGCGCCTCGGAGCCCATAGGCGCTGACTTTGCTGCAAGTTCCCCCTCCCAATCCCCTCATCACCCCGGCCCTCTTCTCCCATCGCCCTCCCCCCGACCGGGAGAAGAGGGAGAACAGCCAAGAACAAGCAAGGCTGCCTTTGTTGGCGCTCCCCTCTCTCCCGGTTGGGGGGAGGGCGATGGGAGAGAGGGGTCGGGGGAGTGAGGGGTCTTCGGGCGGGGGAACCTCTCAGACACGCTAAGTTAGCGTCTATGGGGCAGGGGTGAGGGTCCGCCCCAAAGGGGACGCTGGCGACAGCGCGATCGGCAATCTGGCGTACGATCCCCACCATGCCCCACCGCCTCGCCCTCCTCGTCTCCGGCGCCTCCGGCATGCTGCTGCCGCGCCACGTCCTCGGCCGGCTGGCTGCTCATCCGGAGATCGAGCGCATTCATCTGGTGGTGTCGGCGGGGGCCAGCCAGGTGCTACGGCATGAGCTGGGGGAGGAGAAGACCGGGGCGGCGGACCTGCTGGCGGCGGCGATCTCTGATCCGGCGGCTCGGGGCAAGGTCGTGATTCACCGCGACGGCGAGCTCGACGCTCCCATCGCGTCGGGCTCGTATCGGCTCACCGGCACCGCCGTGCTGCCTTGCAGCGCCGGCACTCTCGGGGCCCTCGCGACCGGCTCGGCCCGCACTCTCGTCCACCGCGCCGGCGCCGTGGCTCTCAAGGAGCGCTGGCCCCTGGTGCTCGGGTTCCGCGAGACTCCCTACAGCCTCGTCCACATCGAGAACATGCGGCGGCTGATCCTCTCCGGAGCGGTGATCCTGCCTCCCGTCCCGGCCTTCTACATCGGCGGCGAGGATCTCGGACGCTTCCTCGACCACTATGCCCTGCGTCTCCTGGACCGCTTCGGGATTTCCGAGGCTGGAGATCCCGGGCTGCGCTGGGGTGCCTGACGAGGACTCTACCCTCCCGCCCCGCGAGGTGGGGAGGTTCCAGTCCTGCCAGAGGGTTGCATCTTCCGAGAAGGCGCGTAAAGTGTCCTTGATGAAGTCAGGTGGCCGCCATTCAATCGCCGTCCTCCTCGTTCTGGCCGTCCTGGCCGGGATGCCGGGGATCGTTGGGTGCGTAACCTGTCCGTCTTCGGCCGGAGCGCCCATGCCCTGCTGCGGCTCCGGCGGTGGTGCAAACTCTCTCCGGGACGCGTCCTGCTGCCGGCTGCAGGCGTCTGCGCCGCTCTCGCCGCTCTCTCAGCCCGTCCGGGTAGTCACGCCGCCTCCAACCGCGGCGGTCCTCTCGGCTCCGGCGGATCTTCCCTCGGAGCCGGTGCCGGCACCGCGCACCGTCGAGCTGCCTCCCGCTCTTCCTCCTCCTCTCCATGAGGGGATCGGCCTCTACACCCTCAACGCGACGTTCCTGATTTAGCGCTCCCCAGGGATCAGTGTGTTCTGCCGCGGCCTGCCGGCCCGGTGACAAACCCTGTTTTCTGGAGAAGCGCAATGGTTCGATTCCTGTGGATTTTCCTGCTGGCCGCGCCCGTGGCGGCCCAGATGGCCAACGACCTCTCCGCGCCCCCGGTGGACGCGCTGGTCGCCGGGGCACTGGCGAAGTCCCCCGACCTCGCCGCCGCCCGCGCGCGCCAGAGCGCGGCCCGTGAGATGGAGCGCCCGGCTGCCGCTCTCGCCGACCCGACGGCCGGGCCGGTGTTGCAGATCGCCGATTTTCCCAACTACACAATTGGCACCGAGGACATGTCGATGGCCGGAGCTCAGCTCAGCCAGCCGCTGCCTTACCCCGGCAAGCGCCGGGCGCGCGCCGAGGTCGCCCGCGCCGAAACGGCACAGCGCGAGAGCGAGGTCGCCGACCTCGAGCGCCGGATCACCGCCGCGGTGCGCACTCTCTACGCCCGCCTCTACGCCATCGACCAGGAGCAGAAGGCCCTGGACGCCGGCCGCGAGCTTGCCGACCTGCTCTCCGCCACGGCCAGGGCGCGCTACGCGTCCGGCGGCTCCGAGCAGGAAAGCCTTCTCAAAGCCCAGCTCCAGGTGACCCGGCTGGAGGAGCGCATGGAGGACCACCACGCCGAGCGGCTTGCCGTGGTCGCCGAGCTGAACCGCTGGCTCGGCCGGCCGGGGGGCGCGCCGATCGGCGTCGTCGCCGGGTTGCCGGCGGTCACCCCGCCGTCCCTCCCCTTCTGGGAGGAGGGGGCGGTGGGCCGCTCCAGCCGGGTGCGAATGGCGCGCGCGGCGATCGCCACGGCCGAGCGGCGGGTCGCCAAGGCGCGGCTGGACCTCAAGCCCGACTTCACCCCCGCCGGGACGTTCGCCACCCGCGGCCCGCGCGGCCCGGTGCTCATGCTCAGCGTGGGCGTCGAGCTGCCGTTCTGGAAGCGCGAGAAGCAGGAGCCGTTGCTCCGCGCCGCCGAGGCCGGGCTGGAGGCGGCACGCCAGGAGCTGCGCGCCACCGAGGCCTCGGCCCGGGCCGAGGCCGCCCGCCTCGCCGCGGAGTGGAGCCGCGCCGACCGCCAGATCGTCCGCTACCGCGAGGGGATCGTGCCGCAGAGCAGCGCCACCTTCGACGCCGCCCGCTCCTCCTACCTCACCGGCCGCGGCGACTTTTCCACTCTCGTCGAGGATTTCAACCTCTGGCTGGAGGCCCGGGTGCAGCTCGCCCGCCGCGAGGCGGACCGCTACTCCTCCTGGGCCGGGCTCGAGGCGCTGACCGGAGGTGCCGAATGAAAGCCAAGCCATTCGTCCTGATCCTCCTCGGTGTCCTCCTGGCCGCGACCGGCTGCCGGAAACCCTCGGCTCCCCCTTCCCCGAGCCTCGCCGGGCAGGCGGCGCCAGCCCCCCGCAAAATCCTCTTCTACCGCAACCCCATGGACCCCTCCGTCACCTCGCCAGTGCCCGCCAAGGACGGCATGGGGATGGATTACATCCCGGTCTACTCCGAGGAGGGCCATGAAGCCGGGAACGCCGGCCCCGCGGCGGACGGCCTGGCTCCGGTCCCGGCCGGGCCGGAGGCTCTCCGGCTCGCGGGCGTACAGACCGCCGTGGCCGAGCGGCAAACGCTCCACCGCGCCACCCGCGCCGCCGGCCTGGTGGTGCCGGACGAGACCCGCGTGCGCCACGTGCAGACCCGGATGACCGGCTGGGTCGAGAAGCTCTACGTCAATGCCACGGGCCAGCTCGTGCGCGCCGGCCAGCCGCTGCTCAGCCTCTACTCGCCCGAACTGCTCGCCACCCAGGAGGAGTTCCTGCGGGCGCGGGAGGCCGCGGCGCGCTTCGCCGGCTCGGCCCTGCCCGAGGTGCGCCGCGGCGGCGAGGACCTGGTGACCGCGGCCCGCCGCCGCCTCGAGCTGCTCGACGTGCCCGCCGGCATCATCGCCCGGCTGGAGCACGGCGGCACCGCCCAGCGCGCCATCACTCTCACCGCTCCGGCTGGAGGCTACGTCACCGCCAAGTCGGTTTTCGAGGGCCAGCAGGTGCAGCCCGGCATGGACCTGCTGACGCTCGCGGACCTGTCGCGGGTGTGGGTCGAGGCCGACGTCTATCCCTTCGAGTCCAGCACCGTGCGGCTGGGGCAGAAGACCGTGGTGAAGCTCCCCTACGGCACCGGCGCCGAGCTGGCGGGGAGGATCGCCTATGTCTACCCGACGCTCGATCCGCAGAGCCGCACGCTCAAGGTGCGCATCGAGCTTCCCAACCCCGGCCTCGCTCTCAAGCCCGGGATGTACGTCGACGTGGCGCCGGACCAGGAGTCGGCCGAGGGCATCGTCGTCCCCGACTCGGCGGTGATCGACACCGGCGTGCGCCAGGTGGTGTTCGTGGCGAAGGGCGGCGGCTTCGAGCCGCGGGACGTGCGGGTGGGGAGCCGCGGCGACGGCAAGGCCGTGATCCTCTCCGGCGTCGCGGCCGGCGAGCGGGTCGCCGTGCGCGCCAACTTCCTCCTCGACTCCGAGTCCCGCCTGCGGGCCGCCCTGGGAGGCGCCAGGTGATCCGCCGGATCATCGCCTTCTCGGCCCACAACCGCGCACTGGTGCTGCTCGGCGTCGCGGCGCTGATGGTGCTGGCGGGCTACGTCCTCCAGGAGATCCGCCTCGACGCCCTGCCGGATCTCTCGGACTCCCAGGTCATCATCTACTCGAAGTGGGACCGCTCGCCGGACATCGTCGAGGACCAGGTCACCTACCCCATCATCACCGCCCTCCTCGGCGCCCCCGGGGTCAAGGCGGTGCGCGGCTACTCGGACTTCGGCTTCTCCTACGTCTACGTCATCTTCCAGGACGGCACGGACCTCTACTGGGCCCGCTCGCGGGTGCTGGAGTACCTCTCCAAGATCCAGTCGCGCCTCCCGGAGGGGGTGCAGACCGAGCTCGGGCCGGACGCCACCGGCGTCGGCTGGGTCTACCAGTACGCCCTGGTGGACCGCTCAGGGAAGCTCTCCCTGGACCAGATCCGTTCCTACCAGGACTGGACGCTGCGCTACGCCCTGCAGTCCGTTCCGGGCGTCGCCGAGGTGGCGGCCATCGGCGGCTTCGTCAAGCAGTACCAGATCACCGTCGATCCCAACCGCCTCGCCTCCTATGGCCTGCCGCTGGACGAGGTGGTGGAGGCCGTGCGCCGCTCCAACAACGAGGTCGGCGGGCGGCTGCTCGAAGCGAGCGGCGCCGAGTACATGGTGCGCGGCCGGGGCTACGCGAAGAGCCCGGCGGACTTCGAGCAGATCGTCCTCAAGGTGGGGCCGGGAGGCGTCCCCGTGCTGCTGCGCGACGTCGGCCGGGTGGAGCTGGGACCGGAGATCCGCCGCGGCGTCTCGGACCTCGACGGCCTCGGCGACACCGTGGGCGGCATCGTCGTCATGCGCCACGGCGAGAACGCCCTCAACGTCATCCGGCGGGTCGAGGCGAAGCTCGGCGAGATGAAGCCCGGCATGCCCGCGGGCCTGGAGGTGGTCCCCACCTACGACCGTTCGGACCTCATCACGCGTGCCCTGGAGACGCTCCGGCACGAGTTGCTGATCGAGATGATCATCGTCTCCTTCATCATCCTTCTCTTCCTGTGGCACGTCCCGTCCGCCCTCGTGCCGATCATCACCATCCCCGTCTCCGTCTTCCTCGCCTTCATCCCCCTGTACTTCTTCGGCGTGACGGTCAACATCATGTCGCTCGCCGGTATCGCCATCTCGATCGGCGTGCTGGTGGACGGCGCCATCGTCGAGGTGGAGAACGCCTACAACAAGCTCCAGCGCTGGCAGGCCGAGGGCAGGCAGGGGGACTATCACAAGGTGCGGCTGGAGGCGCTCCAGGAGGTGGGGCCCTCGGTCTTCTTCTCGCTGCTGGTCATCGCGGTCGCCTTCCTGCCGATCTTCGCCCTGGTCGATCAGGAGGGGCGGCTGTTCCGGCCGCTCGCCACCTCGAAGAACCTAGCCATGGCGATCGCGGCGCTCCTTGCCATCACCCTCGACCCGGCCCTGCGCATGCTCTTCACCCGCATGGACCCCTTCGCCTTCCGCCCCCGCTGGCTCGCCCGGCTGGCGACGCGGCTGGCCGTGGGCACGTACCATCCGGAGGAGAGGCATCCCATCAGCCGCACGATCTTCCGCGTCTACGAGCCGGTCTGCCGCTTCGTGCTGCGGCGCCCGTGGACGGTGATCCTCGCCGCCTTGGCCCTGGTGGCGGTGAGCCTGCCCCTGTACTTCCGGCTGGGTTCGGAGTTCATGCCGCCCCTGAACGAGGGCGCCCTCCTCTACATGCCCACCACCCTGCCCGGCGTCTCGGTGGCGCAGGCGGCCGAGCTGCTCCAGACCCAGGACCACCGGCTCAAGAGCTTCCCCGAGGTCGAAAGGGTCTTCGGCAAGGCCGGCCGCGCCGACACCTCCACCGATCCGGCCCCGTTCTCCATGGCGGAGACGACGGTGATCCTGAAGCCCGAGAGCGCCTGGCGCTCGAAGGCCCGCTGGTACTCCTCCTGGTCTCCCGAGTGGATGAAACCGGCCTTCCGGCCGTTCTGGCCCGACCGCATCTCCATGGAGGAGTTGACCGACGAGATGAACCGGAAGCTCGCCATCCCCGGCGTCACCAACGCCTGGACGATGCCGATCAAAAACCGCCTCGACATGCTCTCGACCGGCGTGCGCACCCCGGTCGGCATCAAGATCTTCGGCAGCGACCTCAACGAGATCGAGCGCCTGGGGGAGAAGATGGAGAACCTGCTGCGCAAAGTCCCCGGTACCCGCAGCATCTACGCCGAGCGGGTGGCCGAGGGCTACTTCCTCGACATCGTGCCGCGCCGCGACCAGCTCGCCCGCTATGGCCTGACCATCCGGCAGGTGCAGACGGTGATCGCCACCGCCGTGGGCGGGGAGAACGTGACCACGACGATCGAAGGGCGCGAGCGCTACCCGGTCAACGTGCGCTACCCGCGGGAGCTGCGTGACGAGCCGGGCCGCCTCGCCCGCGTCCTGGTGCCCACACCCGCCGGCGCCCCGGTGCCCCTGGCAATGATCGCGGACATCCAGGTCGTGCGTGGGCCGGCCATGCTGCGCGACGAGAACGGCTTCCTCGCCGGCTACGTCTACGTGGACGTTGCCGGCCGCGACATCGGCGGCTACGTGGAGGAGGCGAAGAGCATCGTGCTGCGTGGTCTCCCCCTGCCGGCCGGCTACTCCCTCCAGTGGAGCGGCCAGTACGAGAACATGGTGCGGGTGCGCCAGCGTCTCAAGATCGTAGTGCCCATCACCCTGGCGCTGATCTTCGTCCTGCTCTACGCCAACACCCGCTCAGCCTTCAAGGCGATGGTGGTGATGCTCGCGGTGCCGTTCTCGGCCGTGGGCGCCGTGTGGCTGTTCCACCTCCTGCACTACAACGTCTCGATCGCCGCCTGGGTGGGGATGATCGCCCTCCTCGGCCTCGACGCCGAAACCGGAGTCTTCATGCTCCTCTTCCTCGACCTCTCCTGGGACGAGGCGAAGCGGGAGGGGCGGCTCAAGACCGAGAGCGACGCCGACGAGGCAATCGTCCACGGCGCCGTCAAAAGGGCGAGGCCCAAGATGATGACCATCTGCGCCGCCTTCATGGGCCTGCTCCCCATCCTCTGGTCCACCTCGGCGGGGGCGGACGTGATGAAACGGATCGCCGCCCCCATGATCGGCGGCCTCGTCACCTCGTTCCTGCTGGAGCTGCTGGTCTACCCCGCGATCTACAAGATCTGGAAACGGCGCACGGAGAGGCTCCAGCCTTCAGCGACGGGGAAGGAGTCGCTGGAACGGGCTGCCTGAGAGGGTGTCTCTCGTGACAGACCATAATTTAGCTTCAGCGTTCCCCCACCCAAGACCCTCATCACCCCGGCCCTCTTCTCCCGCCCTCTCCCGGGCCGGGGAGGCCGGGGGGCAGGCCGGCGCTGACGTAGGCGCCTGGAGGGGCGCCCCGAGAGATTACGCACCCACCGCTCACGAGGCCGGTTTAAAGACGCTCAACCCGGACAGCACGTATCGGTAGGAAGAAGCTATGCGGGCCAGCGACGCCGTGTCGAAAAGCGCTCGGGCCGACACCCTCGCTCCCGGCGCCGACCCGGCCCTGTGATGACCCGCGCCCTCCACAACGGCGTCCAGCCGGCCCACGCTGCGCAGATCCTCGTGCGTTCCGGCCCGCAGCCCCTGGCTCAAACGCTTCAGGTTGCGGCCCGGGCCGTCACCCTGCTGCGCTCCGCGCACCACAGCCCAAGCCCTGGGAAGGCAGAAAGTTGCTCATGAGCAACTTTTCTCCTACGCTTCGCATGTCTCGGTTTAGCTGCTCGGCTACACGAATAAAGCGAGGGGCTTCGTGAGAAGCCCCTCGGCACGCAGTTGTTCTTACGAGGCTGGTTCGATCAGTGGTGTAACAGCAGATGGTCCACCAATCTGGATGCCACCTTCAATGCCAACCAGATCAGAGGTCCGAGTAAGCGGTTGCACAACCGGATCAGCCTCCTTTTCCAGCGCCTTCTTCTCGGTGGGTCCATAGCAAGACTCTCCTTCCCTTGTCAGCGCGAGGCGCCCATCGCCTCTCCGCCTTGTGTGACACCCAGGTAGTGGCAAGGTTGGTCCCGAAAGGGGACAGTCCGTGAAGCGTAAGAAGGGCGTGCCGAGTTGCTCATAAGCAACTTAGGCGGTCGACCAATCTCTCCCCCCAGGCGACTATTTCCTATATCAGCGACCCGTCCCCCTTCTCAAGCGTGAGAGACATCACCGCCTCCCTGTTAAGAAGAGTGCCATCCTAATCACGAACGGGACAACGACTACGGAACTTGTTTTTTCCACTACTTAAAAGGCAGGCTTGGGGGCAAGAGGAGAGGCTAAACAGCCAAGCCTACTCGGTGTCGGCCACAACCACAAGAGCGGCTCTCAATTCCTGGCCTGGTTTCGGAGTCATTGCTCCTGAGCGGCGCGCCTTTTAGGCTTTCTCGCACAGATAGAAGGGAGGGGCTTCTCGCCAAGCCCCTCGGCACATAGTTGTTCGTGCGAGGCTGGTCCGATCAGTGGTGTAACAGCAAGATGGTCCACCAATCTGGATGCCACCTTCAATGCCAACCAGATCAGAGGTCCAAGTAAGCGTTCACCCTGCCGGATCAGCCTCCTTTTCCAGCGCCTTCTCCTGCGCGTTCGCGGCGGGTCCATAAACGATGACTCCTTCCTCCTCTAATAGCGTGAGGCGTCCATCGCCTCTCCGCATGTGTAGTGCGACTCCTGGGTGTAAGTCGTGGCACTTTTCAGGCGTAAGCCAGCCGTAGGTAAAGTTGCTCATGAGCAACTCCAGGCGGTCGACCAATTTTCCCCAGCGGCGGCAGCAGCGTTAATGTCAGCCAGATCACGGCCGATTACTCCTCCTTTTCCAGCAACGGAAGCCGAGCGCCCCGGGAGCGCCGGCCGTTGCTCCAGGAGGTGGACCGGGACCTGCGCGCCGAGTACCGAGAGCGCGAGCTGACCCCGCTCTATCAGGCCCACCAGGAGGCGAGCCGTGCTGCTGTCGGCCGCGCCGAGGCGGCGCGCCAGCTCGACGGCGCCGGGGCCGCCGTCCACTCCACCGTCGCGGACGCGTACCGCGACCCGTTCGAGGCGGCAAAGCGGTATCTGGCCCACCTCAACGCCGGCCGTTCCCCCGTGATCCTGCCGGCGGATCTGGGTAAGCTACAAGGCTCCGTGCTCCACGCCGGCCGCAACTACCTGGGACGAGGCCAAGCGGGAGGGGCGGCTCAAGACCGAGAGCGACGCCGACGAGGCCATCGTCCACGGCGCCGTCAAAAGGGCAAGACCCAAGATGATGACCGTCTGCGCCGCCTTCATGGGCCTGCTCCCCATCCTCTGGTCCACCTCGGCGGGCTCGGACGTGATGAAACGCATCGCCGCCCCCATGATCGGCGGTCTCGTCACCTCGTTCCTGCTGGAGCTGCTGGTCTACCCGGCGATCTACAAGATCTGGAAACGGCGCACGGAGATGCGCGGCTTTAAGGAGTTGCCATGAACCACGCTCACGAGCACAGCCCTCACTCCGCGCAGCACCGCGGCGGAGGCGACCACCACGCCCATTCCGTGGCGGACTTCCGCCGGCGCTTCTGGATCTCCATCGCGCTGACCGTTCCGGTCCTGGCGCTGGCTCCGATGACCTCGCGGATGCTGGGGCTCCGCCTGGGCTTCCCCGGTTCGTCCTACCTGCAGTTCACCCTCGCCAGCGCCGTCTTCTTCTATGGCGGCTGGCCCTTCCTCAAGGGGCTGGCGGACGAGCTCAAGGCGCGCCGGCCGGGAATGATGACCCTGATCTCGCTCGCCATCAGCGTCGCCTACGTCTACAGCTCGGCCGTGCTCTTCGGCCTCCCCGGGCAGGACTTCTTCTGGGAGCTGGCGACTCTGGTGGACATCATGCTCCTCGGCCACTGGATCGAGATGCGTTCCGTGATGGGCGCATCCCGGGCCCTGGAGGAGCTGGTGCGGCTGATGCCCGCCGAGGCTCACCGCCTGCGGCCCGACGGGAGCGTCGAGGAGGTGCCGGTCCACGATCTGCACCCGGGCGACCGGGTCCTGGTCAAGCCGGGGGAGAGAGTCCCCACCGACGGCGCGATCGTCGAGGGCCGCACGACCGTCAACGAGTCCATGTTGACGGGCGAGAGCAAGCCGGTCGAGAAAGGGGAAGGCAGCCCCGTCATCGGCGGTGCGGTCAACGGCGAGGCCGCCTTCACCTTTGAGGTCAGGAAGACGGGGGCCGAGACCTACCTGGCACAGGTGATCGATCTCGTCCGCAAGGCCCAGGAATCCCGTTCCCGCTCGCAGGATCTCGCCAACCGCGCCGCCCAGTGGCTCACCTGGGTGGCGCTCGGCGCCGGCGCTCTCACCCTGGGGGTCTGGCTGCTGGCCGGCAAACCCTTCGCCTTCGCCCTGGAGCGCATGGTGACCGTGATGGTCATCGCCTGCCCGCACGCCCTGGGCCTCGCGGTGCCTCTCGTCGTAGCGGTCTCGACGGCCCTCGCGGCCAAGCATGGACTGCTGATCCGCGACCGCTCGGCCTTCGAGCGGGCGCGCGAGCTACGAGCCGTGATTTTCGACAAGACCGGCACCCTGACGGAGGGGAGGTTCGGAGTGACCGATATCGTCCCTCTGGGCAGCCTCTCCGAAGCCGATCTGCTCCGGCTGGCCGCGAGCCTCGAGAGCCGGTCCGAGCATCCCATCGCCCAGGGGGTGGTCCGCGCGGCGACCGAACGTGGCCTCGCCATCACGGCACCCGAGGAGTTCAAGGCGATCCCGGGCCGGGGCGCCGAGGCGCGGGTGGCGGGGCGCGACGTGAAGGTCGTCAGCCCCGGGTATCTTCAGCAGGAGAGCGCCCTCCCTGCCGGCTCAGCCCGGCTGAGCGAGATCGCGGCTCAGGGCAAGACGGTCGTCTACGTGCTCGTCGAGGGCCGGGTCGAAGGGGCGCTGGCACTCGCGGACGTCATCCGCCCTGAGTCGCGAGAGGCGCTGAAGCAGCTCAAAGCCCTGGGCATTCAGACGATGATGCTGACCGGAGATGCCCAGGCCGTCGCCCAATGGGTGGCACGGGAGCTCGGCCTGGACGACGTCTTTGCCGAGGTCCTGCCCCATCAGAAGTCCGAGAAGATCCAGGAGGTCAAAGCCCGCGGGCTCACCGTCGCGATGGTCGGCGACGGCGTCAACGACGCTCCAGCTCTGGTCGAGGCCGATATCGGCATCGCCATCGGGGCCGGCACCGACGTTGCCGTCGAGTCGGCCGACATCGTCCTGGTCCGCTCGGATCCCCGGGATGTCTGGGCCGTGGTCGTCCTCGCCAGGGCCACCTACAAGAAACTGGTCCAGAACCTCTGGTGGGCGGCAGGGTACAACGTGATCGCCATCCCGCTGGCCGCCGGCGTGCTGTACAAGGCGGGAATCCTCCTCTCGCCGGCCCTCGGCGCCGTCTTGATGTCGCTCTCGACCGTGGTCGTCGCGATCAACGCTCAGCTCCTGGCCCGAGTTGCGGGTAAGCTCCGCGATGTCCCTTGACCGAAAACGTCCTCCTCAGAGGACGAGTCGAACCTCGCCGCTCCCATAGGCAGCCTCGCCGTAACTCCTTTGTTTCCCGTTTTTCTCCAACCTGGCACCGCCCTTGCTTTAGATAGGGGCGACACCAACCGAGGAGAACCCAACCATGAAACGAACAACCCTTATGACCGCCGCTCTCTTCTCGCTCCTGCTAGCCCCTTCGGCGCAGGCGCAAGATCCCCGTTACGACTCGCCGGACCGTCACGACGTAGACCGTCACGACGACCACCGCGGCCCCGGTGACAACTTCCCTGAGTTCCGCCGCATGGACCGCGTGGCCTACCTGGCCCACCAGCTCGACGACACCGCCCGCGGCATTTACCGCCAGGCGGCGCGGAACAACCGCCGGCCGGACCAGTACGAGGCCCAGATGCTGAACGACCTCAACCAGCTCTACGGGCTAGCCGCCCACTTCCACGACGAGGTGGAGAGCAACCGGCGCAATCCCCGCCGCACGGCGAACGAGTTCGCCCGGCTGGAGCAGTCCTTCAATCAGTTGGGGGTCACCATGCAGTCCGTCCGCCCGCGGCCGTACATCGACCGTGGCATGCAGCGGATCTACAACGTGATGACCGAGCTCTCCCGCTACTACGGCGGCCGCGGCTACAGCCGCTGGGGCCACTACGGGCACGACCGCGGGGACCGCTATGACGACCACGGCGATCACCGCGACCACGATCGCGACAACCGCGGCAACGGCTACCGTCCGCCGCAGCACTAGATCTTCTTCGGAACCCGGAGCCTGCCTCCGGGGGTCCCTTCCCCGGTCCAAAATTTGCAAAACCTCCCTGTAGATCATCAACAGGGAGGCTCATCATGCCAATTCGTCACATCCCCTCCAATCCAATCCTGCTCACCGTCGCGCTGGCATTTCTCGTCACGGGCGCCCTGGCGGCGCAACCGAGTGGCGACCAGTTCGTCGGCACGATCGTCAACATGGAAGGGGGCGGCACCGCCCCGGTGGTGATCCACATCGACCACTACTCTTCCGACCAGGAAGTCGCCAACTTGAAGAGCGTTCTCGCCGCGAAGGGTCCGGATGGCCTGCGAGATGCGCTTTGGGACCTCGAAGCGGGGTACATCCGGGTCAAGGGCGGCCTTGGTTATCCCGTGGCGGCGGCCCGTTCGAAGCCGGATGCCGGCGGCGGCCGTGTCATCCGCCTCATGATCGACCGGCCGCTCTCCTTCCGAGAGGAGGCCAACAGCCTCCGCTCGGCGGACTATCCCTTCAGCTACGTCGAGCTTCACCTCGACGCCGGAGGCAAGGGAGACGGCAAGTTCATCGCCGCCGCCAAGGTCACCCTGGACGTCAACAATACCGTCGACATCGAAAGCCTCGGCGTCCAGCCGTTCAAGCTGCTCGACGTTCATTCCTCCCGGTAAGGCAGGGTCTAGGGACTGTCTAGCGACGCAGGGTCCTCGCCGCCGAGGGGTGGTCCAGACTGACGGACGTTGCTCTGGATCGCTGTGGCCTTGAAATACTTCCGGCCTCCCGCCCCCGAGTTCCGCAGGGATCTTGATGTGCACGGCAAGACGCCGTACACTGAGTAGCCAAGGAGGCTCAGTGATGCCGATGCACCACCCGTCATCGACCGATCGGGAACTCAAGAAGGAGCGTATCGAGCTGCGTGTTGCACCGTCGGCCAAGCTGCTCATCCAGCGCGCCATGGTGGTCTCCGGACTCACGGCTGGCGACCTTGCCTACGAGGGGGCGCGCAGGGTCCTCGAGGAGCACGAACGGATGCTGCTCGTAGGGGCGGATAGGGACGCATTCCTGGCCGCCGTGATGGAGCCGCCCGAGCCGACCGAGAAGCTGGTAGCGGCACTGAAGCGTCGTCGAGAGATGACGAGGTGAGTCGGCTGGAGATCTCGATTGAACCGCTCGCCAAGCATCACGATCGAACGACGTTTCATTGCGGCCAACCGCCCCTCGACGATTGGTTCCGCCAGCGAGCGGGCCAGGATGAGAGGCGAAACGTAGCGCGGGTCTTCGTGGCTGTCACCCAGGATCTAGGTGTGATCGGCTTCTACAGCCTGAGCTCTCTATCCCTCTCGCTGGGGACTCTTCCTGAGGAGGTGGCCCAAAGGCTTCCGCGCTACGACGCCATTCCGGCTGCACTGATTGGCCGGCTTGCGCGCGACGAGCGGGTCCGTGGAAGGGGCGTCGGTGAGCTTCTACTGGCCGATGCGATTCAGCGGATCCTGGGAGCCGGACGCTCCGTGGCCGTGTTCGCGATCGTGGTCGACGCCAAGGACGACCGCGCGGTTGATTTCTATCAAGCGTTTGGCTTTCGAGTCTTTCCGCTTCAGCCCAGACGGCTCTTCCTGCTGACGGCCACTGCCGAGGCAGGCCTTCGGAGGTAGGCACCGTCGACATCGAGGGCCTTGGCGTCCAGGCGGCGGGCCATCGGCCGGCAGCGAAGCACCACTCGCCGGAAGCGAGGATCTTCCGGCCGGAAGCGTTGGACCTCTCGCCGGCAGCGAAGCAACTCCGGCCGGCAGCGACGAACCTCCGGCCCCAAGCCGCGGGCTTTCGGCCGGCAGCCGAGGGGCGTTCGCCGGAGCCGGCCTGTGTCTCACAAGCGCAGGTGAGACATTCGCCGGCAGCGGTGAGACACCAACCGCCAGCGAAAGCACGCTAACCGCCAGGGATGACACACCAAACGGCGGCGGTGCGTCCTTCGCCGGCAGCGGCCAGACGTTCGCCCGCGCCGGCGAGTCGTTCACCGGCAGCGGCGGGCCGTCCGCCGGAAGGGGCAGGCGGTTCGCCGACAGCGGCGGGCCGTTCACCGGTGGCGGTGGCGTGTCTTGAGCCTCCGGCGGAAGCACTTTTAGCGGTCCGAGGACGCCCGCCGGTCCGGGCAGGAGCCCGGGAGGTGGCGGCTGGCGGTCGTGATGAGCCTCGCAGAGATCGCCGTCGAGCGCGGCCTCTAAGGCTAAAGAGAGAGCCGCCGCTCTTTCAAAGAAGACGTCCGGGCCAGCAGCGTGAAGTCGCGATCGACGTGCAGCACCGTGACGCCATGCCGGATCGCGCAGGCGGCGATGAGGCAATCGACGCCGGACCGGACCGTGACGCCGGATCGCCGGGCGGTCCGGTAAAGCTGCGCGGCCTCTTCAAAAACCTCCCGGCTCAAGGGGGACTCCAGGATCGGCAGAGCGGACATTGCCTCCCGGGCGACGCGGAAGGCATGCTCCTCCCGAAATCCCTGGAGGACTTCCTGGATGATGGGCAGACAGGTGACCACTTCGTCCAGATCGGCCACTGAGCCGAGCTCAAAGCGGCTTGGCCTCCGGAAGACCTCGATCCAGACGGAGGTGTCCACCAAAAACATGACCGCCTACCGACGCGGCCGGACCATCGCCGCGGCGTCGCCTCTCATCTCGGAAAGGTCCCCCTCCCACAAGCCGGAGCCGGCGAGCTCCAGGATCCGCCCAGCTCGGTGACGCCGCAGATAGGCCTCCATGGCCTTCGTAACCGCCCGGGAGTACGTCCTCTCACCGCTCACATGGGTCAGCTCTTCGAGGAGGTGCTCATCCAACACAAGATTCGTGCGTTTCATACACACAGTATACCTCCTCACCCCCGAGACCGCCGGGGAGGCCGGGGGCCAGCCCAATTCATACCTCCGCTACAATCGCCCTCCATGCGGCCCCTCCGAACTCTCTCCACCGTCCTTGAGATGGTCAAAATCGAGCACACCCTCTTCGCCCTGCCGTTCGCCTTCCTGGGCATGCTCCTCGCCGCCGAGGGGTGGCCAGCCTGGCGGACGGTGCTCTGGATCGCCGTGGCCATGGTGGGAGCGCGCAGCGCCGCCATGGGCTTCAACCGCCTGGTGGACCGCCAGATCGACGCCGCCAACCCGCGCACAGCCCAACGCGCCCTGCCGGCCGGCCTCGTCAGTCCCGCGGCCGTGACGGTCTTCGTCGCCGCCAGCGCCGCCCTTCTCGTCCTGGCCGCCTGGCAGCTCAACCCCCTGGCCCTGGCCCTCTCGCCCGTGGCCCTCTTCATCCTCTTCCTCTACTCCTACACCAAGCGATTCACCTGGGCCTCGCACCTCGTGCTCGGCCTCTCGCTGGCCGGCGCGCCCCTCGGGGCCTGGATCGCCGTGCGGGGCGACGTGACCGCGACGCCGCTGATGCTCGCCGGCGTGGTGCTGACCTGGGTGGCGGGGTTCGACGTCATGTACGCCCTTCAGGACGTCGACTTCGACCGCGGCACGGGCCTCTACTCCATCCCCGCCCGCTTCGGCGTCGTGGGGGCGCTGCAGATCTCCGCCACCCTCCATGCCTGCACCCTCATCCTGCTCTCCCTCCTCCCCCGCGTCTATCCGCCGGGGTTGGGGCGTTGGTACTGGGCGGGGTGGATCGGCTGCCTGCTGCTCCTCATCTATCAGCACTGGATCGTGCGGCCGGGCGACCTCTCCCGGCTCAACGCCGCCTTCTTCAACGCCAACGGCGCGCTGTCCGTCTGGCTCTTCGCCGCGACGGCGCTTGATATACTCCTCTCGTGAGCACCGAGACTTCCATCATCCGGCCCGAGATCTTCCCCGCGCAGTTGCGCGAGATCGCCGTCAAGGTTCGCGACGGCGTCCGCCTGGACGCCGCCGACGCCCTGACGTGCCTGACGACGCCTCACCTCCTCTACCTGGGCAAGCTGGCGGACACCGTCCGCCGGAGGATCAACGGCAACGTCACATACTTCAACGTCAACCGGCACATCAACCCCACCAACGTCTGCGTCTACACCTACAACTGCAAGTTCTGCAGCTTCGCGGCCCTGCCCGGCGAGTCCCACGCCTGGGAGATGACCCACGATCAGGTGTACGCCCATGCCGCGGACCAGGGGGGCAACGCCGTCACCGAGTTCCACATCGTCGGCGGCCTGCATCCGGACCTGCCGATGTCCTGGTACGAGGAGATGCTGCGCGGCCTCAAGGAGCGCTTCCCCGCCGCCCACCTCAAGGCCTTCACCGCCATCGAGATCGGCTGGTTCGCCAAACGCGAGAAGCTGTCGATCGAGGAGGTGCTGCGCCGGCTGCGCGACGCGGGGCTGGGATCGCTCCCCGGCGGCGGCGCCGAGATCTTCCATCCGGACGTGCGGGAGATCATCTGCGACGGCAAGCTGGACGCGGAGGAGTGGATCGAGGTCCACCGCACCGCCCACAAGATGGGGATCAAGAGCAACTGCACCATGCTCTATGGCCACGTCGAGCAGCCGGAGCACAAGGTGGATCACCTGCTGCGCCTGCGCGAGCTCCAGGACGAGACGGGCGGCTTCAACGCCTTCATTCCGCTCGCCTATCACCCCGAGAACAACTACATGGGGCTCAAGTACCACACCACGGGCGACAGCGACCTCCAGCACATCGCCACCTCGCGGCTGGTGCTCGACAACATCCCCCACATCAAGGCCTACTGGGTGATGGTCACCCCGAAGCTCGCCCAGATCGCCCTGCGCTTCGGCGCCGACGACATGGACGGCACCATCGTGGAGGAGAAGATCTACCACATGGCCGGCGCCGGCACCTCGCAGCAGCTCTCCCGCCCCGAGTTGGAGCGGATCGTGCGCGAGGCAGGCTTCGTGCCGGTCGAGCGCGACACGCTGTACAACCCGATCGGGCCGGTCCCCGGCGTGGCCCTCGCCTCTTGAAGCCCGAGGCGCTCGGTTTCCACTATCTGGCGGTCGACGGCCCCATCGGCGTCGGCAAGACGACGCTGGTGGAGCTGCTCACCCGCCGGTTCGAGGGCGTGAAGATCCTCGAGGACGTGGACAACCCGTTCCTCGGCGACTTCTACAAGGACCGGCCGGGCGCCGCCTTCCAGACCGAGCTCTACTTCCTGCTCTCGCGCTACAAGCAGCAGCAGGACATCGGCCAGCGCGGCCTCTTCGACCGCGTCCTGGTGGCGGACTACACCTTCTGGAAGAACCGCATCTTCGCCTATCTGAACCTCTCGGACGACGAGCTGATGCTGTTCGACAAGCTCTACGCCCTGCTGGAGCCCCAGGTGCCGGTGCCCGACCTCGTCATCCACCTGGTGGCCGACGTGGACACCTGCATGGAGCGCATACGCAAACGCGCGCGGCCGGTGGAGAAGGCGATCTCGCCGCAGTACCTGGCGGAGCTCATCGACGCCTACAACCACTACTACCACTACTACAGCCGCTCGCCGCTGCTGGTCGTCGACACCCGCCACCTGAATTTCCCGCAACGGCCCGAGGACTTCGACGAGCTGATGCACCGCCTGTCGAAGCCCATCAAGGGGACGGAGTACTTTCAGCCTCTGGGGTCGCGGTGACGGCAGGGGAATTGGCCAGGAATGAGCCAGAATTAAGACCGGAATTGGAGTTCAATTGGAGTTCTTTGTAACTTATTGATTCGAAAGGCTCCAGGAAGAACCGCGGCCATGTCCCCTTGACCCGATCAACTCCAATTGCTTGAGCAGTGCCAGGTCGTCTTTGACTTCCCATTCCGCAGGCGATCCGCCCAAGCCCGCCCGGATCTCCCGCAACGCAAGGCCTCCTGGGCTGGCGGCCAGGAGCGCGAGGATCAGACGCTGCCGCTCGCTCAGGTTCCTCCCAACCCGCTGAGGCGGAACATAGCGAGTGGGGAGGAACCTTACCGTCACACATCCGCCGGCGTCCTCGATTTCGGGGCGAGGCAGCCCGGCGGACAAGGCCAGCTCCGCCATCTTGAGAGTTCCACGTCCCCACGACTCGATGATTCCGCGACGGTAGAAAACGCTGGCGATGAGAGGATTCCAGGGCAGGGACTCATGCGGCCCGAAGAGCGCCTCGGGTGTCAGCCCAAAGTGCAGCGTGCCGGAGGAGGTTATTTCGAGCCGGTCGTCATAGATGGCGACGCCAACCGAGCCTCCGCCGATGGCATAGTCGCGATGGCAGAAGGCGTTAGCGAGTGCCTCGCGCACCGCCAGCGGCGGGTAGAGAGGTTCGTCCACTCGCTCGAGGTGCTCTGGGACTACACGACCGGCTACCGGCACGTGATCACGAAGGAAGCGCTCGGCGCTCAACAACAGCTCGAAGGCGTTGCCGCGGAACTGCCGGTTGTCGCGAAACTCGGTCTTGTCGTTCCCGGCGAAGCGCGCCACACGCAACAGGCATTGCGGGAGCTCAGCGGTGAGCCGTTCGGCGCACCCGAACAGTACGAGTGCGGCCCGAAGTAGCGTGCCTTTTTTCATCAGTCCGAGCCCGCGCAGGATCCCCTCCAACTCGCGCGTGCCCGGATCCTCAGCGCGGCCACGGCGGATAGCCTCCTCAAGAGTTCTGGTGACCTCGGCAGCGTCGAGGTCCGTCACCGACCAGCCCACGGCGGGCTCGTTCTCCCAACGCTGCTCGCCGTGTACCCGTTCGAGCAGCATGCGGTTGTACTCGTCGCGCGAAAGCGGCTGGTTCGTATTGCCGACGCGCCGGTAGGCCTGCCCATGGTAGCTGTAGGGGCGGTTCTGACCGGTGGAGACGCTGACGACCAGAACCTCGCGGCCGTTGCCCAAGGGCACGCGATCGATGATGGGAAAGGTCGGCGGATCGATCTCCCGCAGCTCTTGGGCGACCTCTTCAATCGTGTGATCGCTGACCTGTTGACCGATAACCCGCCCGTTCGCTTCGATGCCGAACAGCACCCGACCGCCGCGGTGGTTCAGCATGGCGCAGAGGGTGCGCGTCGCCTCGCGGCGTTCGCCGGTGGTGCGCTTGAACTCCAGCTTCTCGGACTCGCCGGAGGCGGCCCAAGCGGAGATCTGGTCTGGGGTCATAAACGTTCTCCGTCGTACGCGCTCTGGGCCAGTACAATACTGCCGGAGCGCGCCATTCTCTCAACGCTGCATTGACAAAGCCAGCCGCAACGGCAACAATCTCCTCACCGCTTGGATCCCGCTGATGCGGGACCGAGACGGACTGCTCAGCGCCCCCTGCGGCGCGGCCCGGCGCGCGAGGGCCTGATCCCCCAGCGGGGACAGCCACCTCGCTTCAGCGCACGACAAGCCGCGAACCCGCGGGCCTGCCAACGGCCCTTCCGTCTGAAGCAAGCGGGAGGGTTTTGTCTTTTCTGGCTCAGAAAGGAGCGTTGGCAAAATGGCTGGAGAACCGAAGACGGTCACGGTTCCCTGGGTGGCAGCAGCACCCGAGCGCGGCGACCACCTCGTCATGGTCACCGCCTACGATCATCCGCAGGGACGCACCGCCGACACGGCCGGAGTGGACATCATCCTGGTGGGCGACTCGCTCGCCATGGTGGTGCTGGGCCACCCGGACACCCTGTCGGTCACCATGGACGAAATGATCCATCACACCCGGGCCGTTCGCCGGGGCGTCAAGCGCGCCCTGCTGGTGGCGGACATGCCCTATGGCTCCTTCCACCTCGGAGCGGAGCAGGCGGTGGGCAACGCCATCCGCTTCGTCAAGGAGGCGGGGGCGCAGGCGGTGAAGATCGAGGGTGCCCGGCCCGAGATCGTCGCTGCCATGACCGCGGCCGAGGTGCCGGTGATGGCCCACCTGGGCCTCACCCCGCAGTCGGTCCACCGCTTCGGCGGCTTCAAGGTGCAGGGACGGGACGAGGCGGCGCGCCGCTTCATCCTCGACGCCGCCGAGCAGGTGGAGGCGGCCGGCGCCTTCTCCCTCGTGCTCGAATGCGTGCCCACCGACCTCGCGGCCGAGGTCACCCGGAGCCTCTCCATCCCCACCATCGGCATCGGCGCCGGCGCCGGGTGCACGGGACAGGTGCTGGTCTACCACGACCTCCTGGGATTGGAGGAGCGGATCGCACCCCGCTTCGTGCGGCGCTACGCCGAGCTCGGCAGGCTCTCCCGCGAGGGCATCGCCGAGTTCGCCGCCGACGTTCGGGCCGGGCGCTTCCCCGCACCGGAGGAGAGCTACGGCGGAGGACCGCGTCCGGCGGCGGAAGCAGAACCCGCGAAGCTCTACGGCTGATGCGCGTCGCACGGACGAAGGACGAGCTGCGCCTCCGGGTGGAAGCCTGGCGGCGGGAAGGAGCCCGCATCGGCTTCGTGCCCACCATGGGCGCGCTGCACGAGGGGCACCTCTCCCTGGTGAAGATCGCCCGCGAGCGGGGGACGCGCGTGGTGGCCTCGGTGTTCGTGAACCCGACCCAGTTCGGACCCACCGAGGACTTCAACCGCTACCCCCGGCAGCCCGAGAAGGACGGGACGATGCTGGAGGCCGCCGGCTGCGACCTCCTCTTCCTCCCCGGCGTGGAGACCATCTACCCGCCGGGGAGCGCCACGTTCGTGGAGCCCGCCGGAGCCGCGCTCGGTCTCGAAGGGACGTGCCGGCCCGGCCACTTCCGCGGCGTGGCCACCGTCGTCCTCTCGCTGCTCAACCTGGTGCAGGCCGACCTCGCGGTCTTCGGCGAGAAGGACGCGCAGCAACTCGCGGTGATCCGGCAGATGGCCCGCGACTTCCATCTGCCGGTCGAGATCGTTCCGGCGCCCACCATCCGGGAGGCGGACGGCCTCGCCATGTCCTCCCGCAACGCCTACCTCTCGCCTTCGGAGCGGCAGGCGGCGACGGTGCTCTACCGGGCGCTCTCGGCGGCGGCGGAGCTGATCGCCTCCGGAGAACGGCGGGGCGACGAGGTGCGGCGGCGTCTCAAGGAGATTCTGGAGTCCGAGCCCGCCGCCAAGGTCGAGTACGCCGAGGTGGTGAATGCGGAGACCTTCGCTCCGGTTACAACTTTGCAGGGCAACCTGGTGCTCCCCCTGGCCGTGCGGATCGGGGGGACGAGACTGATCGACAACATTCGACTGGCGGTCGAGACCACGGCCGCCGGAGGGTGATACGGATATGAAACGGACACTTTTGAAGTCGAAGATCCATCGCGCCACGGTGACGGACGCCAACCTCGAGTACCAGGGCTCCGTCACCATCGATCCCGTGCTCATGGAGGCGGCCGACTTCGTGCACCACGAAAGGGTGGAGATCTACAACTGCACCAACGGCGAGCGCTTCGCGACCTACGTCATCCCCGGCACCCCAGGGAAGGGCCAGATCGTGATCAACGGCGCCGCCGCCCACAAGGCGGGCACGGGCGACGTCGTCATCCTCGCCACCTACGCCGACTACGAGGACGCCGAGTGCCGCGAGCACAAGCCCTCGCTCGTCTTCGTGGACGCCAGGAACCGCATCCTCATCGAGAGCCACGAGCGAGTGGACGAAGCGGTGCTGGCGGGGGTGCTATGAGGCTCGGCGTCCGGCACTCGCTCATCCTCGCCACGGCAGGCCTGCTGACCCTGGCCTGCCTCGGCACCTCCTCGGCAGCGCCCGGCCACCGCCGGCCGAAGCCGGGGTCCGGCCAGATCGCTTTCGTCACCCTCGTCCAGCGGGCCATTCCCGGGCAGCAGGGAGACCAGATCCGGCAGGCGATCCGCGACACCGCCTCCTGGAAGGACCTCTGGTTCAAGCTCCGGGAGAGGGACAGCGGCTCCCTGCCGCACCAGCAGCCGGCGGTCGATTTCCAAAAGAACATGGTGATCGTCGCCGCCATGCCCACCCAGAGCTGCGTCTCCAAAGTGACCATCCGCGGAATCACCCACCCGCCCGGAGCCCTGGTCGTGGATATCCTCGAAGAGCCCCCGGGCCCCGGCTGCTACTGCATCGTCTCGCAACGCCCCCTCCACGCCGTCACCGTGGCCCGAACCACGGACCCGGTCCGCTTCGTGGTCACCCAGGGGGTGACCGCCTGCGGCGGGCGGGGGTAAGAAGCCTGGGGGCCGTCCAACCGGAGGCGTCGCCGGCGGCAATGGGCAAGGGTCCCGGCCTACGCCGGGGGATCGGCTACTATAGGCGTCTGTCTATTAGCCTCTCTTGCCGGCTATGGAGGATTGCCCGATGACCAGAATCTCGTCCGTTCTCGTTGTCCTCGCCAGTGTGGCGCTCATCGTGGGCCCGCGCGGGCTCACGGCCCAGTTGGCGCCGCTCGGCCCCGAGGCCCTGTTGCCGGCCGGCGACACGCCGGAGCGGTCCATGTTGGCCGTCCAGCCCGGCGGCGGCTACACCGTCGCGTGGGACGATCTGGCGGGCAAGGTCTTCTCGCACTTCGTCGCAGCCGGCGACGAGGCCCCGGGTGAAGGGACGAAGCTCGTCGGCGGTGGCTTGGCGGTGACGGATTCGGTCACGGCGACGCCGAAGGGCTTCGAGGTGCTTTGGCACGCGGTGAACGACGCCGACGAGCCGGTGGCCTTCTTCCGGCGCCATCTGGACCCGCAAGGCGTGCCCGCTCCGGGCAAGCCGGTCCTCCTGGCCCGGAACGGCGTCGACTGGGTCTGGGATCTCGGCGGCACCCGGTACCTGTCCGGTTGGTTCATGGACCCCAGACAGGCGATCGGCGCCCGGTTTCTCTCGCCCTCCGGCCAGCCGGCCGGGCCGGTGTTTCGCCTGAGCAGCCGGGCCGTGGACGACCCGATCACCGAGGTCGTGCCCCTCGCGGAGGGCGGTTTCGTCGCCGTCTGGTTCGGCATTCGGCTCACGAAAGAGGGCCAGGAGATCGAAGGACAAAAGGAGGAGGAGGGCGGGACCTCCGTGCTGAGGGCGCGCCGGTTCAATGCCTCGGGCCAGCCCCTGGGGCCGGACTTCGACGTCAACACGACCCCGCCGGGACCCGGGGAGACAACCCCCTTCCTGAACCCCCAATTCGAGGTTGCCGCGGTTCCGGGCGGCGGCTTCGCCGTCTCCTGGGCTCTCGGCCAGACGATCTATCTGCGCTACTTCGATACCGCCGGCAGGGCGGTGACTCCCGAGATTTCGGCCGTCTCGGACCCGAGCGTCTTCTCTCCGGTGTCGATGGCGTTCGACGACAGCGGGAATCTGCTGCTGCTCTGGCTCCAGTTCCTGGACGATTCCGACCTCCAGATCCAGCGTTTCGATCCGCACGGCGCGCCGCTGGGACCGTCGCAAAGGCTGCAGAGCGCGGCCAGCGATGGCCTCCAACGGCCTCTGGAGGGGAGCGTAGCCTGGGCGGGAGACTCCTGGCTTGTCACCTGGGTGGCCGGCTCTTCGGACGGGGCCTCCCGGGGCGTCTTCGTGCGGCGGTTTGCGCGGGAGTAGAGGGCGGCGGCAGGGGAGGGTAAAGGATGTAGCCCCCCACCCGGGGGCCAATCTGTCAAACTCCTCCCATGGTTTCTCCCCTCGTCCTCGGCATCGAGACCTCCTGCGACGACACCGCCTGCGCCGTGGTGGACGGCGACGGGCGCGTTCTCTCGTCCGTAGTCTCCAGCCAACTCGCCGCCCACCGGCCCTACGGCGGCGTGGTGCCCGAGATCGCCTCCCGCGAGCATCTGACCAACTGGCCGGCGGTGAGCCGCGAGGCGCTGGAGCGGGCGGGAGTGTCGCTCGCGGACGTGGAGGTCGTGGCGACCACGCGGGGGCCCGGCCTGGTGGGGGCGCTGCTCGTGGGCCTGTCGCTCGGCAAGGCCATCGCCTTCGCGAAGAAGCGTCCCTTCCATGCCGTCCATCACCTGGAGGGGCATCTCTTCTCGCCTTTCCTCCGCGCGCCGGGCGACCCGGCGGCTCCCGCGCCGCCGCCGGGCCGCTTCGTGGGGCTGGTCGTTTCGGGCGGCCACACCTCGCTGTTCGCGGTCTTGGACGGCGAGGTCACCACCCTCGGGGAGACCCGGGACGATGCCATGGGCGAGGTCTTCGACAAGGTCGGCAAGCGCCTCGGCCTTCCTTATCCTCAAGGGCCGCGGGTGGACGAGCTTGCCGAGCGCGGGACGCCCGGAGCCCGGCCGCTCCCTGTCTCCCGCTTCGAGGGCCTCGACTTCTCCTACTCGGGTCTCAAGAGCCAGGCCCTGCTGGAGATCGAGCGCCTGGAGCGGACCCTCGGGCCGATTGATCTGGGGGACAACGAACGCCAGCCGCCGCAGGAGGTCCTCGACCTGCTCGCCGGCTTCCGTGCCTCCGCCGTGGGACAGGTGCTGGCCCGGCTCGACCGCCTGCATCAGCGCCAGACGATCGGCACCCTTGCCGTCTCCGGCGGCGTCGCCGCCAACCGCCTGCTGCGCCGCGAGCTGCCCGCCTGGGCGGAGCGCAACGGCGTCGACCTGCATCTCGTTCCCCTCGTCTACTCCGGGGACAACGCCGCGATGATCGCCCACGCCGCCCTGCTGCGCCACCGGCGGGGCACCGCCGCCGATCTTTTCTCGGCCGAAGCGGCCAGCCGCATCCCGATCTGACGGAATTCCTGCGATTTTCCGCGGTTCGTTCGGAATCGAGCCTCTTTCGCCGAACGATTGACTTGCCTTGGTTCATCTTTAGAGGTATCATCTCCAAGGTGAGGAGATGACCGAATGATCGACGAGACTGACCTCAAAATCCTGACGATCCTTCAGCAGAACGCGCGCACCTCCAACGCCGAGATCGCCCGGCAGGTGGAGATGGCGCCGTCCGCCGTCCTGGAGCGTATCCGCCGGCTGGAATCCCGTGGGGTGATCCAGGGGTACGAGACGCGGATCAACCCGGAGGCTCTGGGGCTCGGCCTCGTGGCCTTCATCTTCGTGGCCTCGAGCGACATGTCCGAGGAGATGAGGACGGCGGAGCAGCTCGCCAACATCCCGGAAGTTCAGGAGGTGCACCACATCGCGGGCGAGGACTGCTTCGTGCTCAAGGTGCGCGTGCCGGACGCCAAGAGCCTGGGCCGGCTGCTGCGCCAGCGCATCGGCGCTCTCCCCACCGTGCGCTCGACGCGTACTACCGTCGTGCTGGAGACGGTCCGCGAGAGCAGCCTGTTCCCTCTCGCGACGGCGCCTGAAGCCATTGCCGCGGAGATTGGGGACGTAGCGGATCTCATGATCGAAGGCGTACCCCTGGAGGTGTTCCATGAATGATGTGTCCGCGGGTTCGACCGGGACGCGGCAGGCGTCCATGCTCCATATCGCGATCGCCCTCGGCGCCGTCTACGTCATCTGGGGCTCGACCTATCTCGCGATCCGCTTCGCGATCGAGACGATCCCGCCCTTCCTGATGGCGGGCACCCGCTACCTGACGGCCGGCACATTGATCTACGGCTGGTCCCGCCTGCGCGGGGCGCCGCGGCCGACGCTGATCCAGTGGCGCTCGGCGCTGATCCTCGGCGCCTTCCTTCTGCTCGCGGGCAACGGCGGCGTGGTGTGGGCGGAGCAGCACGTCGACTCGGGCCTCGCGGCGCTGCTGATCTCCACCGAGCCGCTGTGGATCGTGATCCTGGTCTGGCTGCGCACGGGCCGCAAGCGGCCGGACTGGCGGGTGATCGCCGGCCTCGTCCTGGGCTTCGTGGGCTTGATTCTGCTGGTGCGGCCGGGCTCGGGGAGCATCAATGCCCTGGGCACTGGGGCGCTGGTGCTGGCCTCGCTGTGCTGGGCCTGGGGCTCGATCTATGGCCAGCGCGCGCCGCTCCCCTCCTCGCCGCTCGCCACCACGGGCATGCAGATGCTGAGCGGCGGCACCCTGCTGTTCCTCACCTCCGCCTTGACGGGAGAGTTTTCCCGCTTCGCACCCGCGGCCGTCACGGCGAAGTCGTTGCTGGCGCTCGGCTACCTCATCGTCTTCGGAGCCATCGTGGCCTTCACCGCCTACGTCTGGCTGCTGCGGGTCGCGCCGCCGGTATTGGTATCCACCTACGCCTACGTCAACCCCGTGGTGGCCGTCCTCCTCGGCTGGTTCTTCGCCGGCGAGCCGCTGACCGGTAAGACCCTGGTCGCGGCGGCCGTCATCCTCACCGGAGTGGCCCTGATCAGCCTCGCGCAGTCCCGGCGCTCGGGCTCGGATCGGGAACAGGAGCGAAGAGATCTCGCCGGAACCGCGCCGAAGCCGATGGAGATCGAGGAGCCGGTGCTGATCGAAGCCGAGGCGTGCGCTTCGCGGTAAAACAAGAGGGTTGAGTCTGCTACCTTGAAAATTGGGAGCGCCACTCCCAATTTTCAAGATGGAGGCAGGAGTTGCGGTCAGTCTGGCAAACTGGACACGGGAGACAATCGTCTATACACTAAGCTCCAGTGCGATTCGAATGGGATCCTGCCAAGGCGGCAGCGAATCTCGAGGTGCACAGAGTGAGCTTTTCCGAGGCATCCACGGTTTTTTTCGATGACTTCGCTCTCACGCGCGAAGACACGCAAGCCTCGGGCGAGCAGCGTTTTGTGTCCCTCGGGCTCAGCGACACAGGAAATCTCCTGGTCGTCGTCTACACGTATCGTAAGGCGGACATCCTCCGAGTCATCTCGGCTTGGAAGGCCAACCGCCGGCAAAGGTTAGAGTATGAAAGAAATCACCCCTGAACCCTATCGGGATATCGATTTCTCCCAAGCGAAGCGGGGGCCTGTGGTCAAGCCCGAGCCCGGCAAGACCAAGATCTCCATCCGCCTGGACAATGCGGTCATCGAGTCCTTCCGGGCGCTCGCGGATCAGGCTGGAGGGGGCAACTACCAGACGTTAATCAACGACGCACTGGTCTCGTACCTCCACCAGCGGACAGTGCTCGATGCTGTCCGGCAGGTGGTTCGCGAAGAGCTGATGGAAGCGAAAGCGGAGTCCCGTCGGACTCGGCCCCGCTCAAAAGCCGTCGCGTGACCTGCCCCAATGTCTGCTCTGTCTTCCCTTGCTGGTCGATCATCCACCTACCGCCTCCAAGGAGGTTACCGATGCGCACTCGCTTCCGTCGCTTCGCAGTGATCGTGGCTGTGGGACTGGCCGGGCTGGTCGTGGGCCGGGTTTCGAAGAGCGCGGAGCCGGGGGCGGGCGAGGTAGCGGTTCGGCTGGCTCAGGAGATGGCGGCGGCGGCTTCTCGCCGGGACGTCACGAGCAACGCCAAGCTCATTCCGCAGACCGATCGCGTGGCCTACGTGAGCAACGGCCATCCGGTCACCGGACGGCAGTATGCGGAGACGCTCGGACCCTATTACGCGTCGCTCAAAAGCCTCGACTTCAAGTGGGATCGATACGAGGTTTTTCCCATCGGCGAGAAGGCCGCCGTTTTCACCGGGTGGGCGAGCGTGAAGACGGTCGACGAGAAGGGCGGCTCAGAGGCCGCCAAGGCTCTGTTCACCATGGTCTTCGCCGACGACGGATCAGGGTGGAAGCGGGTCATCGCCCAGAAGTGGCAGTCCGAGGTGCCGGCGGTGAGCGCGGCCGTCCCAGCCGCCCCGGAGGACCGCGTGCCGTCGGCGAGCGGCATTGCCGTCCACTTCAATGAATCCGTGAAAGTCACCGCCTCGACCTTCCAACTGGAGTGTCCGGCCGGCACCCCGGTCGCCGTCACCGCCACGCCCGAGCCGCTCTCCGACGGCAGTGGATTCCTCCTCCGTCCCGCCAAGAGCCTGCCCGCCGGTGCCGAATGCAAGCTGAAGGTCATGGCCTCCCAGGTCTCCGATCCCCGCTTCGGCCAGACCATGACCTCGGACTACACCTACTCCTTCAAGGTCGCCCCCGGTTCGTGATTCAGGGCGCCTCGTGCGACGGCGCTCCAAACATTACGGCAGCGCTCTCGGGCGCCTCGTAGTCCGCCGTTTGCCACGAGGCGCCCGGCGAGGGAGTCCCGCCCCGGGGGACACCAGGCGCAGGCTACCGCTTGACAGGTGAACTGGTGTTATGGTTGACTACATCACCAGATGAGGCGCAGGGATCGACCAGACGATCCCGCGCAGCCTCCTCGCAAGAGCTATCAAGGAACCCAGGATGGACCGTGAGTGGAACGACAGTCAGCCGATCTACCGCCAGCTTCGCGACCGCGTCGTCGCCATGATACTCGACGGCGTGCTCAAGGAAGGCGATCCGCTGCCGTCCGTGCGCAATGTCGCCGCCGAGTACCGGGTCAATCCGATCACGGTGCTGAAGGGCTATCAAGAACTGGTCGACGAGCAGCTTGTCGAGAAGAGGAGAGGGCTTGGCATGTTCATCAAACCCGGCGCGCGCGATCTGCTGCTGCAGGGCGAACGCGAGAAGTTTCTCGCGGAACAATGGCCGCGGGTCCTGGCAACCATTCAGCGGCTCGGACTGACGTTGGAAGAGCTGCTGGCCGCCACCGAGGAGGAGCGCTGAAGCCATGGCCTGTATAGAAGCACGTGGGCTCCATAAAACCTTCGGCACGACGGTCGCGCTGAACGGCCTCGATTTGCGCGTCGAAGAGGGGCGCATCCTCGGGCTCATCGGCCCCAACGGCGCGGGCAAGACCACCGCGCTCGCCGCGATTCTCGGTCTCACCCCGTACCAGGGAGAGTTGAGCGTGCTCGGCCGCGACCCCTGGACCGCGCGCGAAGAGCTGATGTGCGACGTCTCGTTCATCGCCGACGTCGCCGTGCTGCCGCGCTGGATGCGGGTCTCCCAGGCTCTCGACTACGTCGCCGGCGTGCATCCCCGATTCGATCGCGCGAAGGCGGAAGGCTTTCTTGCCAAGACGGCCATCCAGCGCGCCAGCAAGGTCAGGGAATTGTCCAAGGGCATGGTGGCCCAGTTGCACCTCGCTCTGGTCATGGCCATCGACGCGAAATTGCTGGTGTTGGACGAGCCGACGCTCGGCCTGGACATCCTCTATCGCAAACAGTTCTACGACTCGCTGCTGAACGACTACTTCGATCGCAGCCGCACCATCGTGGTGACGACCCATCAGGTGGAAGAGATCCAGGACGTCCTCACCGACCTCATGTTCATCGATCGTGGCCGCATCGTGCTCGATTGCAGCATGGAAGAATTCGAGTCTCGCTATCTGCAAGTGATGGTGAACCCCGAGAACGTCGCCGCGGCCCGGGCGCTCCAACCGATTCACGAGCGCCAGGTGTTCGGCCGCAGCATTCTGCTGTTCGATCATGCCGATCGCAATCAGCTCGCCGCGCTCGGCGAGGTACGCACGCCCAGCATCGCCGACCTGTTCGTTGCCGTGATGGGCAATCAGGCCGGCGAGGCCCAAGGAGCAACTCGATGACTACTCCAGCGAACGCGGTGACTCGGCCGATGTATTGGTCGGTGCGCCGGGAATTGTGGGAGAACCGTTCGATCTATCTCGCGCCGCTGATCGCCGCCGCCGTCGCGCTGTTCGGCTTCCCCTTCAACGCGATGACTCTGCGGCACCGCATGCTCTCCATCTTGGCGCTCGACTTGGCGAAGCAGGGCCAGGCGGTCGCCAAGCCGTACAGCTTCGTCGCGGCTTTGCTCATCGCGACCGCGTTCCTCGTCGGGGTGTTCTACTGTCTCGACGCGCTGCACGGCGAGCGCCGCGATCGCAGCATTCTGTTCTGGAAGTCGCTGCCGGTTTCGGATCGCACGACCGTGCTCGCGAAGGCGAGCATTCCGTTGGTAGTTCTGCCGCTGCTCATCTTCGCGATCATCGTGATCACCCAGATGATCATGCTGATACTGAGCACGGTGGTGCTGCTGGGGAGCGGTCCAAGTCTGGCGACGCTGTGGGCCCGGTTGCCGTTGTTCAGGATGTCGCTGGGGTTGGCCTACTCTCTGGCGGCCATCGCGCTCTGGCATGCGCCACTCTATGGCTGGTTGCTTCTGGTTTCCGGCTGGGCGCGGCGCGCGACATTTCTATGGGCCGTATTGCCGCCGCTCGCGGTCAGCGTCTTCGAGAGAATTGCGTTCCGCACTACATATATCGCCTCTCTGCTGAGATACCGTCTGATCGGCTGGTTTACGCAAGGTTTCGACTTCAAAACGCATGGTGCTGCCCCGATCGATCCGCTGTCCCAGCTCACGCCGTGGAAATTCCTGAGCACGCCGGGTCTATGGATCGGTCTCGCATTCGCCGCGATCTTCCTCGCGGCAACGGTGCGGTTACGCCGTTATCGGGAGCCTATCTGAATCGATAGCACGGTTGGAGCTCTTCGGACCGAGCAGGCAAGCAGTAGCTATGCACACTTGACTTAACGCGTTCAGTGACCAAGACCATTTCAGGTCTAAAGGAGAATAAGATGCAAACCACCGTCAACGTCAGAAAACTGGTGCCGGCGCTTTTGATCCTTCTTCTTGCGCCAACCGCCGTCGCCAAGGCCCAGGAGAATCCCCTGAGCACCTGGACCAAGGGTGCGTACGGAATGATAAGCACGATTCTGCTCCACTCAGCCGAAAAGGTGCCCGAGGAGAATTACAGCTTCAAGCCCACGGAGGCGGTCCGCAGCTTTGGCCAGATCGTGGGTCACGTCGCCGACGCACAGTACATGTTTTGCTCGATCGTGCTGGGCGAGAAAAACCCCGCCCTGAAGATCGAGGAGACAAAGACCTCAAAAGCCGATCTGATCGCCGCGCTCAAAGCCGCCTCCGCCTATTGCGACAAGGCCTACGGCAGCGTGACCGACGCGTCCGGAGCGCAAATGGTGAAACTCTTCGGAAAAGACACACCGAAGCTCAGCGTGCTGACGGTCAATCAGATGCACGCCATGGAACACTACGGAAACCTCGTCACCTACATGCGGCTGAAGAACATCGTTCCTCCGACCAGCGAGCCGGGCTTCATGCCGCAGACGAAGAAGTAGTTTCCCCTGCGACAAGGCCGCTTGCCGCTAAGCGCCGAATGCAAGCTGAAGGTCATGGCCTCCCAGGTCACCGACCCCCGCTTCGGCCAGACCATGGCAGCGGACTACACCTACTCCTTCAAGGTCGCCCCGGGTTCGTGACTCAGGGCGCCTCGTGCACCATGCCGGAATCCCACACGATTTGGCCGTCGACCATGGTCAGCTCGCTCGTGGTTCCGGGGATCAGGCCGAACGGCACGGTGAACAGATCCTGCGAGAGGACGGCGAGGTCGGCTAACTGGCCCGGTGCGAGAAGGCGGTGCCCACGGTGGCGAGGAGCCAGGTGCCCGGCGGGTTCACGGCGGTCGCGGCGCTGATGAGATCGAGCACCTCCTGCACCGTCGGTCCGGGACCGGGAACGAAGACCGGGACGTTGAGCGGCACCCCCTGGGGAACGAGGACATGCACGTGCGCATCGTTCAACCCCGGGATGACCGTGCGATGGTCCAGGTCCAGAAGCTTTGTCTCATGGCCCGCCAGCGCGCGGATCGTCTGGTTGCTGCCGACGGCCAGGATTCGGTTGCCTTTCACCGCCACCGCTTCGGCCCACAGGTGCTCGGAGTCGGACGTGAACACCTTGCCGTTGAAGAAGATCACATCGGGAGACGCGGCCTGAGCCGCCGCGGACCCCAGGAAGAAGCACGCCATCAGGACCAGCCCTGCGGAAAGACCTCGGAATCTGCTCATCAGACCCTCCTCGAGTCGTGTCCAGGCGCTTGTGAACACCGCGGAACCCAGACGGTGGATTCTTGAACAACGGACGGGCGAGGGGAATCCCCTCAGGGGTGTCTCGAAAGCTGGCATCAGCGACTCCGCTGGCGACCGGGATTGAAATCCTGGGTCTTCAGCCTTGACAGCAGCCTACATTCAAGGAATGATATGCGCATCATTGAGGGGGACGCGGCTGCGAAGGAGAAGGGCGATGGGAAACGGGACGACGTACTTGGGAGTCTTGGGGTTGCTGGTCCGGTTGACCGGCACTGGGTGGGAATGCCTCCGATCTGGCTCATCGGGCGGAGGCGCGTCTCCGTCTGGCGAAGCGTGTGAGCCACGCAGGGCGGTTTGCCCGGCAGCAGGCGGCGTTCACGGCCAGCAATCGGGCGGCCTCCAAGAAGCTCCGTGATCCGCTCGTGGAGGGTCAGCGTCCGGTGAGCGGCGCGCCCCAGTTCTTCCAGGAGCCCTACGGTGGCCGGAAGCTCCGGACTGCGAAGTCCCCCGAACTGCCGGCCGCTCCGACGCCGGTCCCGCCAGCCGCTCATCGTGCGGCGGTCGTCAACCCAAGGCAATAGGTCAGCCGGTAGCATTCCCAGGGAGCGAGCCCAAGCGGCGCGCTCCCTTTTCTCGTTTCCTCTGCCGTGAAGGCTTCGAGATCCCTCCCAACAAACTTTTACGACGCCGCTCGTAACATTACGACGCGGCTCCAAACATTACGGAGCCGCTCCAAACATTACAACGGCGCTCCAAACTTTATGGCGCCGCTCCAAACATTACGATGCCGCTCCAAACATTGCGACGCGGCTCGAAACTTTACGATGGCGTTCCAAACTTTACGGAGCCACTCGAAACATTACAACGTGACTCGAAACATTACGGAGCGGCTCCAAACTTTACGATGCCGCTCCAAACATTATGACGTCCCACGAAACATTATGGAGTCGCTCCAAACATTACGATGGCGCTCCAAACATTATGGCGGACCTCTTCCCTCGGGAGTGTTGACTCCTGACCTCCTGAGGTTCTTTCATCCTGCTCCTCTCTGCGACCGGCGCCAAAGGCCCTGACACTTAATTATCGGCGAAGCCGCTTCGCGCTAATAAAGGCAACTCCTTGTTTGCGCAGTCGAAAACAACGCCGCGCCTTATTATCGCCAGAAGCTTTTTTTGAAAACAAGGCCGGCCCTAAGCCGGCCCCTACTCCGCGGACTTGGAGAAAGACTGGAGAGCGAGGCCCTCAGCCTCCTGGGCGATGGACTTCGAGGAAGCCGCAGGCTGCCATCCTTGGGAAGTCGCCGTCCAGAGACCAGACGGCTGAGCTCTGCTGCGCTGCCAGAGCGCCGATCAGCAGATCTGCAAACCCGAACTGCTCTCCCGCCCGGGACGCCCTGTCCAGCCAGGAGTCGATGAGCTCCCAGGTCTCGCCGTCGGGAAAGAAGGTTGGCAAGGCGGAAAAAACACGGCGAAGGCGAGGCCGATCCTGGAGAGATGCACCAACCAGGACCTCTATTCGAACCGGAGCGGCCATTGCCACGAGGTCCATATCCAGGATCTCGCGCAGGTGTATGGCTTCGACTCCGGAAGTGGACCGGAAGGCGGAAATCCACACCGAGGTGTCGACGAATATCACGGGCGGCGACGGGACTTCGGGATGTCGAGGTCCAAGTGGACGGAACCCAGCAGGGTCTTCAGCTCCTCGATCCGGCGCTTGCGGACCAATTCTTGAAGAGCCAGCACGACGGTGTCAGTTTTGGATTTGAAACCGAGGGCATGGCGCGCTTCTTCAAGGAGGGGTTCCGGGATGTCGAGGGTGGTTCGCATACAAAAGAGCTTAGGTTGTATGCTCCCAGGCGTCAAGTTGGTTCGGCCTGAGGTGCTGGGTCAGACTTCTCCGTGGGACCTCCTCGGTGGCGGCACATCCTCTTCTACACCGGCAGCAGCGCGTAGCGGAGCACGAAGAGCACCGCCAGCACGTACATCAGCCAGTGGATCTCCCGCCAGCGGCGGGCGGCCAGCTTGACCAGCACGTAGACCAGGATCCCCGCCGCCAGGCCGTGGGTGATGTTGAAGGTCAGCGGCATCAGCAGAGCGGTGAAGAAGGCGGGGGCCGCCTCGGTGATGTCCGTCCAGTCGATCTCACGCACGGCCCGCACCATCAAGGTGCCCACCAGGATCAGCGCCGGCGCCGTCAGCGGCGTGAAACCGCCCGCGTCCGGGTGGCTGATCGCTCCGACCAGGGGCGTGAAGAAGAGGGAGAGCAGCAGCAGCCCGCCGGTGACCACGCTGGCGAGCCCCGTCCGCGCTCCGACCGCCACTCCCGAGCCGCTCTCGATGTAGGCCGTCACCGGCGAGGTGCCGAAGAGCGCGCCGCCCACCATCCCCAACGCGTCGGCCGTGAGCGCCCGCTCGATGCGCGGCAGCTCGCCGTCCTTGAGCAGGCCCGCGTGGTGCGCCAGCCCCATCAACGTCCCCAGGGTGTCGAAGAGGGCGAAGAAGAGGAGCACGAGGATCAACGGCGCGTACTGGAGCTTGAGGGCGCCCAGGAAATCGATCTGCAACCCCGGCAGGGCGAGGCTCGGCGCCGATACCAGCGAGGCCGGCAGCGTCACCTCGCCTGTGGCAAGTCCCGCCACCACCGTGGCCGCGAGGCCCCAGAAGATGGCCGTCCGCACTCCCGCGGCCATCAGCACCAGGGACACGACGAGGCCGAACAGCGTCAGCAGAGCGGCGGGCGACCAGTGCCCCAGCGCCACCATCGTGTCTTTGTCGGCGCGGACGATCCCCCCGTGCTGGAGGCCGATGAAGGCGATGAAGAGGCCGATGCCCACCGCGCCCGCCAGCTTGATGACCTCCGGCACCGCCCGCACCAGCACCCGACGCGCCCCGGTCACCGTCAGCACCACGAAGATCACCCCGGCCCAGAACACCATCCCCAGCGCCGTCTGCCAGCGCACGCCGGAGGCGGCGCAGATGCTGTAGGCGAAGAACGCGTTCATCCCCATCCCCGGCGCCAGGGCGATGGGATAGTTGGCCAGGAACGCCATCAGCAGGGTGGCGAAGGCGGCGCTCAAGGCCGTGGCCACGATCGCTCCCTGCAAGGGCATTCCCGCCGCCGTCAGGAACATCGGGTTCACCGCCAGGATGTAGGCCAGGGTGAGGAACGTCGTGAGCCCGCCGAGGGCCTCCCGGCCAGGGGTCGAGCCGGCGGCGCGGACGTGGAAGATGCGTTCGAGCATTGGGCGACATCTTATCTCCTGGGGTACACTTCCCCGCCATGCTTTCCCGAGACCTTTTGCGCGACGATCCCGAGAAGGTCCGCCACGGCCTAGGGAACCGGAAGATGGATCTGGCTCCCCTGGACTCCTGGATGCGGCTCGACGCCGAGCGGCGGGCCGCCTTGGTGGAGGTGGAGGAGCTCAAGCGCCAGCGCAACGAGGCCAGCCGCGCCATAGGCGAGGTCAAGAAGCAGGGGGGCGACGCCACCGCTCAGATCGCCGCTGTGGGTCAGCTCAAGGCCCGCATCGAAGAGCTGGAGGCGCGCCTCGCCGACCTCGATCCGGAGTTGCTGGCCGTCGAGCAGAGCTTGCCCAACCTGCCGCACACCTCCGTTCCGGTCGGCGGCGAGGACGCCAACCGCTGCGAGCGGACCGTGGGAACCCCCAGGGACTTCGACTTCGCCCCCAAGGCCCACTGGGACCTGGGGCCGGAGCTCGGCATTCTCGACTTCGAGCGCGGCGCCAAGCTCACCGGCGCCCGCTTCACCGTCTCCTTCGGTGCCGGTGCCCTGCTCGAGCGGGCGCTCATCAGCTTCATGCTCGACCTCCACACCCGCAACCACGGCTACACCGAGGTGCTGCCGCCTTTCATCGTCAACCGTGACAGCCTCGTCGGCACCGGGCAGCTCCCCAAGTTCGAGCAGGATCTCTTCCATCTGGAAGGGTATCCGTACTACCTGATCCCCACCGCCGAGGTGCCGGTCACCAACATCCACCGCGACGAGACGCTGGAAGAAGCCGCTCTGCCCGTCCGCTACACGGCCTACACCCCCTGCTTCCGCAGCGAGGCGGGCTCGTACGGCAAGGACGTCCGCGGCCTCATCCGCCAGCACCAGTTCAACAAGGTCGAGCTGGTTCAGCTCACGACGCCCGAGACGAGTTACGACGCCCTGGAGGAGCTGACCGGTCACGCCGAGGTGATCCTCAAGCGGCTGGAGCTCCCCTACCGGGTGATGACGCTCGCGACGGGGGATATGGGCTTCGGCGCGGCGAAGACCTACGACATCGAGGTCTGGCTGCCGGGCCAGCAGGCCTATAGGGAGATCTCCTCCTGCAGCAACTGCGAGGACTTCCAGGCCCGGCGGGCGAACCTTCGCTACCGTCCCGCGGCCGGGGGCAAGACGCGGCTCCTCCACACCCTGAACGGCTCGGGTCTCGCGGTGGGCCGCACGCTAATCGCCATCCTGGAGAACTACCAGCAGGCGGACGGCTCGGTGCTGGTCCCGGAAGCCCTGCGTCCCTACACCGGGGGGCTGGAGCGGATCACCGCCAGGAAGTAAGCTGTTACCACATCCCCCGGAGGGGTGGCTGAGCGGTCTAAAGCAGCGGTCTTGAAAACCGCCGGTCGTTCACGCGGCCCGTGGGTTCGAATCCCACCCCCTCCGCCATTCGGTTCAATAACTTATGACAGCTTCTCGGCGTCAACTTCTCTTCAGCTTCAGGCTTTCTTTTTCCCCCCGAATCTGCGCCTCCAGTGACACGGCAGTGACACAGGGAGAGCCGCAGAAGACACCAGCCCCGAGCGCTTCCGGGGAGTTCTGCTTCTCTCGTCTTCAGGCATACACGGTCCATCCAGAGGTACTGCTTACCAGGGATGTACTGGTCTTCTCCAGGAAGCGGATGACTGGTGCTGTCTAGCAGGCATACCCTCCCACGACGCGGCCCAGTTTGCGGTAACGTACGCTGGCTCCTAGCCCCAATGCTGTTCACATAACGATGACCGCCTGAATCTGAGTGCGACGTGGCCGGGTTCTTTTGGCGCGACTACGGGTGGGGAACTTGCTGACTTTTCGCTTGATGGCCCTGGGGTTGTAGCGGCCTCGGCTGGAGTTGACTCGGACCTCCAGGATCTCGGCGAGCACGGCCTCGTGGATGCCGAGTCTGGGCTGAGGGGGAAATAGCGAGCAGGGTTGGGAGCTTGCGCTTGACCACCCGGACCGCATGAACGAAGGACAACTCATCAGGGTCCACCTTCCCCTGAAGAGCGGCTTCGTGCATCAGGCTGCGCACGGCAAAGTGGGCCAACAAAAGGCCGTAGAACTCCTGGAGAACCAGTTCGGGGGTCTTGCTGCGCAGAACGATCTGGCGGCCCCTCAAGTGGGTCTTCAACTCGTCAAAAGCGCTCTCAATCTCCCAGCGCTCATGGTAGAGAGCGGCCAACTCGACAGCTGGTGCTGCCTGCTCTTCCAGAAGATTCGTCACCAGCCGATATAGAGGTTCGGCGTCTTCGATCCCTTCGAGGCGATACTCGATCACCCGCACCCAGATACCTCCCTGGTCCAGCCGCCGGTGCTGGGCCGAAGGGTAAATCTGGCTGAGATAGGATCCATCACTCAAGCGCTGCCGCACCGGCAGGAGCAGATTGCTTTTGACACGCCAAACCAAGCCGGCCTCGGTCTGGGTAGCCCGCTGCCACAACAGGTAACTGAAAAAGCCACGGTCGGCCAGGCACAACATGTCGGGCTGGAGTTGATCCAACACCTCCTGAGCCAGTTGCGCCTCCGACATCCTGTACCCTCCCACCCGAGCCCCAAACAGGATGTGGGTCCCATTCTCGACCAGAGAGACAAAGCGCAGTTGCGGAAACCCGCTCTGCCCCCGCGAGGCTCCCGGCCGGCCGAAGGTGGCTTCGTTCTGCGCGGTATCGGGTAGATCCAGGGTGCTGCCATCCACGCTGACCAGCCGCCACTGCCGGTACCAAGCTCCCTGGGTCTGCTCTCTCGCGACAGGAATCGCCAAGCGTCTCGTACAGCAGCTTCAGAGGCTCAGAACCCAGCCGCCGTCGGGCTTGCGAGATGCTCGAACGAGCGCTCTGGCGTATACGCTGGACGGGTAGCCCCAACCGCGCCAGACCCTCGACCAGGCAACGCAGAACCTCGCCGTAGTTGACTTCCATATACAGGGCCAAGGCCAGCACGTAGTACACCATCACGCGCGCCGGCAACTGCCTGTGACGCTGGCTCTGGCGCTGCGTCGCCTCCAGAGCCTCGTCGACCTTCCTCAAGGGAATGTACTGGGTCAACACACCCAAGCCGATCAAGTCTGTCAGTCGCGTACCTTTCGGCAGTGTCGCTGCTTTCCGTGCCATGACGCCTCCTTCCTATCGGAAGGAGGATACCAAATATCGCCTTAAGCGAACGGTATTGCTCCTAACCCGGGCAAATAACAAGCCAATACCTGAGCGAGCATTGCATTCCACGCACACCCCATCCTTTGATCGCGAGACATCAAGCTTCAGAGGCAGTAAGGCAAGCGCCCATGGATCTCATAAAGGCAGGCGGCATAGAATTGCCGCAAACCCATGACCAGATCTCAATATTTACATCTAGCGCATTTGACAAGCTACAGAAGAACGCTTTAGTCTTTCTCAGTGGCTACCGAAGGGGCAACCATGAACTCTATACTTTAGGAAAGCGATGAGGAGTTAGCTTCGCTAGGCGGCTAAAGTCGATTCTCGCTTTGTGGTGTGGTACCTAATCACGCAATTGTCATATATGGTCTAATTATCGGTGAGCGTAAATCACTGCTAAGTTAAGGAGAATGCTATGAATCCAATTTTCGTTTTTGCCTTAGGCTGTATAGGTTCCTTGGCTCCGGAAATCGTTCGTCTGTACTCAATTAGGGAAGATCCTGAACGATTCAAGTGGTCTTGGTATTATCTGGTTATATCAATTGTCTTCGCGTTGCTCGGAGGACTTGTGGCGATGGTGCTTCCAGCAACAACATATTGGGGAGCTCTTTATGTCGGTGTTTCTACTCCTGTCTTGGTCAATACTACCTTAAAGAAGGGCTTGGAAGCTCAACGGCCTCGCCTCAAGTCCGCAGTTCGAACTGAAAGAGATCCGTCGCTGCTCCACTCGTTTTTGGGAGGTCTCTAGGAATGCGGTATATTGGTGCTGTCAGTAGCATCGAATTTGGCTTTCTAGATGGCCGCCTGTCGGGATTTCGAATACCTGTTCACCGGAAAGTCAGAGATGAATGCCGCGAGCGCATCATTGCGCATCAGGCTGATGAGGTTATTGAATCTAAATACAGCAAAGAAAACGGTCTTGTTTGGAGTCAAGTGACAACTGCTAGCCGTTTGTGCTGGCAGGCAACCCAAGAACTCGAAGTAGGGCATCGCACGCTGGAGATTCAGCCTGGTGGAAATGAAGATAAGGCGGACGGGCGGCCCATTCTGCTCTCTTCAATCTTGAGATTATGTTTTGCCTTGGATTCACTTTTGCGTTGGGAGATGGAGTTTGTTGATATCTCGTCAGTGCAGTCGGTTGATGAATGCAATGTCCGGTTAGAATATAACGATAATGTTGTTGTCGCTATTAGTGCATCTTGCCCCTTGCGTTGTAGATCTTCTAGTGAAGACGGGCAGTTGACAACAGTGGCTGCTTTTCTGGACGGAAAAGCTCAAATAGATCTGAAAATCATCAGTCGTCCATATTTTCCCCTTGCAGACACGGTTGTGATTTGTCGACCGAGCCAACTCCGCGAAGCGGCCGTGGTGTTGTCATGTTTATCCTCAGACTACCTAACTCCCCTAATAATTGCGGATGAACCTCCCATGCTAGAACAAGAGTATGTGTTTATGCATGAGGAGTTTAAAGGCATGCATGACAAATCTATGCAGAACGTAGTCGGATTGGGTCCAAGCCAAGCTGAGGAGAAAGTTCAAGAAGCATTGAAAACAATGCGGGAGCGGTGGAAGATTCAAGAAAGCCTTACGCCTTACCGGTCTTGGGTCAAGCGAAATGAACAATTTGCAGATATCCTTACACAAATTGCTCTAAAGAAAATTGTGCTTCTGTTTGACGCGTGCGATCGGGATCTTGTAACGGTCACTCCTGACGGGCGCTCCGCGACTAGTGAAAACGAAGGACCAAATATTACAACGCTTATTCCCAAAGGCTGTAGCATTATATGCTTTTTGCAGGACTCTGTATGCAGCCCAAAATTGTCGGCAGAATTGGTTGTAGAGCACCGTTACTCTACTCTCTCTGACTTGGTTAACCTAGCATGGAATATCTTGCAGGAGAGGCCGATACCATGTGGCGCGATTGAGGTTCCAGAAGATGATGAAGAAGCATACCCACTATGCTTATATGATGCTCTACGCGAAAGAATTCCATTGCGACCTCGTCAGGGCCTCATTCATAAAACAGGACCAGGTTGGGTTCGCACGAGGGAGGCTGAAATACACGACGACGAGGGCGTATTAGTAGAACTAATTGGAAAGGCTAGGGATTTAGTCGGAATACTATATGCACGGTTTCGTGGCGCAAAGCTGCTGGTCAGGCCAGCGCCACAATTAGTGGCAGTAGATAGAGCCCTTTCTAGCATTAACGAAGAGCAGTTGCGCGCCGCTCAGGCTTATCGTCATGTGGAAGCGTACGCGGATCGCACTGAGGAGATGTCGAAGCAATATGAGTCGGAGGGTGTGCAGGCAAGAAGTGCCATGCAACCTGCGAAAATTGGTGACCATATAGACTACAAAGATGGCAGGTTCATCAATTGGATTCGGCGATTCATTATTGGCAGTGATGCCATAGAGATACTTCAATCTGCCGTTACAGCCCAGATACCAGAATACGTAGAAAAGGAAATTGGCAAGCGCAAATTAACCGCCTTCACGGTAGGACTTCCGTATCCCTTTCTGAAGCGTGGAGATTGCGACTGGTCTGAGAAGGCTATTGGACACGTAATTGATGATCCAGATTTGGTTGTCCTAAGGGAAGCGTTTCTTTTGGGTGCCCCTAGGAGTATTTTTGGTTTAAGTGCAATATTTGACCCTGGGTACTTTTCCACTTCTGAGACCGAGGATGTATTGCGCTGTCTAGATGCGCACCTAACGCATCCGGTAGTATTGAGTGGGGAATTCGCATCAACGGCAGTGTTGCAATTTTTGGCTCAATCCAATTGTCTAGATTTTTTATTCTTCAATACTCATGGTTCTGAGAATGCTGTTATATTGGATATGCCGCTGAACAACTATTTGGTTGTTCAGTGGCTTTCTTTTAAAAGGAATCCTATCGTTTTTAACAATTCATGCTTGTCTTGGGCCGGAGTCGGGCGTGAATTCGTACGAGTGGGTGCGCGAGGTTACGTGGGTACTTTATGGAGTGTAGATTCCAGGGATGCTGCCACGGTGGCAGGTACTGTCATGTCTAGGTTGGTGGGCAATCGAATGTCTGTATCGGAGTCGCTCTGCGACATTCCTGTTGCTCCACTCACTAAGAAGGCTTACATTTTCGTGGGGACCTGTTCTGTTTTCATGGATGATTGGGCTGATGTTAGCGAGAGATATAAAAAGGAATATGTTGCCACGGGAGTTAATGTTTTCTCTAATCTCTTAAGGGGGGCTTTTGCAGAATATGAACAGATATTGCGACCAGTCGTGAAATTTTTTCATAGCCAACTGGTTGAATTTGAAGAGCGTCTGGAGAAGATCTACCCTGGGGAGGTAATGGAAATATTTAACGGCAGGCTTGGGGAGCTGCTGGTGATCTCCCGGGAAGAGAATCCGCTCGAAGTTTCTGCTGATTATGAGAGTAAGGTGATCAGTCTGTGCCGTAACTATCTTGCTAAATCTGACCTTGATGAGGAAAAGAAGAGAGAGTTTGAGATTTTATTACTGACGATGGAAGCCAAGATCATGCGTCGTAGGGGCAAGGTCTTGGAGGCTATTGACAAGCTCCGCGTGGGAAGTGGTAAGGATGCTGCAGAGAATAGTGATGGGAGTGATTTGATGGAACTTGTCGATTTGTACAAACAGGCAGGTCAATTTGAGAAAGCTATAGAATGCGGATTGCGGGCCAAGAAACTCTTTGAGGAAGATGACGATAAGACAGGAATCTTAACAGTGATGGGTAAGTTATGTCAGGTGTATAAGCGTACTGGTGACCTGGAGACCGGGCTGGAGCTAGCTCGTGCAGGGTTCGCGATGGCAGCTGAGATTGGAGAGAAGCGGAGGCAGCCGACCTTCAAGCTTGATGAAAGCAATCTATTGCAGCGTCAGGGGAGGCTGGATGAGGCGATAGAGGCAGCGAAGCTGGCTTCTCAGCTATATAGAATTTATCATCAGGGGGAAGGCGACCTCCGGTGCCATGGTGCTATCGGGCAGTGCTATTTGGAAAAAGATGATCTTGGGAGTGCTCGAAAATGGCTGGAAGATGGCTACGAATATGCAAGGAAGATAAAGGATGCAATTGAAATTGCAGGTTTCGCTGGCGATCTAGGCCGACTGGAGGCTTTGAGTGGGGATATATCGGCTTCAGCTGAGTACGCGCTGGAGGCGCTAGGCATCTACGCGGAGAAGGGTGTGTTCGAGGCCATACCGGGAGTTATTCGCGGAATGATTATTCCGTACATTGGAGACTACAAGTTGCTCGGTGCGATGCTCTGCGGCCTGCTGTCTGTTCTTAATAGAGTAGAGGATGCGATCGCTGCTACGGTAGTTCCTGCAATTTGTGCCGCACTTAAGTCGGCTTGCCAGATTGAAGATGGGGCTCATAGTGAGGCAGTATTGAATGGATTAATTATTGCTTTTGGCTTCGGGGGAAAGGTCCGGGCTGAGAGGGAAGTGACCGGGCATTTTCATTTTACGGTCGACGTTTTTGCCCTGTTCGGTAATTGGCTGAGCGGCAATGTGGATAGTGCTGTGGAGTTGGCGCGCAGGTTGGATTCTGTGAGCAATGGGGTGCTGGGCTTGGAGGAATTGGTTCGCGGCCAACTTGGCGCACTCGCGCTCTCTAACGGCAGAGATCCTGAGGTGGCGGGTTCATAAATGTATAAACTAGCCATATTTTGTTGGTGCTCAACCCCGTCCGGCTAGTTATAGACAAGTGTGTTCTGGATGTGAATCATAACTTCCCAGGCCTTGCGGACAAGGCGCCGAGCTTAAGTGTGGTGAAGCCATTCAGTCTAAGGAACTCTAGGAAGCCCTAGCGCCGAGTCCTCCCTGACCGAAGTAACGGCAGGACTTATTCTAGCGGTGTACAGGCACTGAAAGTCGTCAGATATCGGTCAAGGGTCGCGTTGCTGCGCTTCCCCTTTGGTCTGGGCTTGAGTTCGCGGACTAGCTTTTGAGTCAGGCGCCGATCAGCCGGGGGAGATTAGGACCCTAGCTGGTCCTTCAACCAGCGGAGATGCCGGGCGTAGTCCCTTGCTCTGGCGGGAAGGTCCGGAAGGACATGCTCAGTTTAGCGGTCAATGAGGTCTGCCAGGGTCCGCTTCGATGCCTCCTGGCTGATCAGGTGCCGTCCGGTCTGGATGGCGGTTTCGTGCTGCTTAGCCCATCGGATGGCATCTGCCTTACGATCGAAGGTCTGGGATTGCCTGGGGTGCCCCTTCAGGCGTATATAAGCCGTGTAGCGGACTTTGCCGCCCTCGGTGAGACGCTTGTAGATGGTGGCCATGCACCTGCTCCGGGTCCTTCGGCTGTAGGCAGGCAGTGACACGGGAGTGACACAAGAGCATGAGGTCTTCCCGGGTCAAGTCCCTAAGCCATGAAGAACCAAGGAGATACAGGACGGAAGGGGAGGAAAGCAGCGGTCTTGAAAACCGCCGGTCGTTCACGCGGCCCGTGGGTTCGAATCCCACCCCCTCCGCCAAGATGTCCTCAGATTCCGAGCTTCCGCCGGCCTTCCATCATGGGATACCGGTGGCCAGCGGAGTGACGTAGGTCCGGAAGAGATAGTCGGCTTCCGGGGCGTGGCTGGCCCGGCCGCTCGGGTAGGGGTTGTTGAGGTTGAGGTAGACCCAGCCGACGTTGATCGTGGGGATCGAGAAGCGGTAGGTGTACAGGCTCCCGGCCTGGACGAGGGCCGGCGTCAAAAATTGGAAGGTCTGAAACTCGTTGAGCTTGTACTGGAAGGTCACCTCCTGGGTCGCCAGGAGCGCCCCGCCGGTCCCCTCCCCGGCGTAGAGCCGCAGGACGCCGGCCTGGGACTCGTTGTAGAGCCCCGAGCCGACGCTCAGGTCGAGCTGGGTGAGGAGCCCTGTCTTGCCGGCGGTGAACGACTGCCACTGATCGAGGCCCCCGGCTGCCCAGCCCCCCACCGTCTGCGACTGGTCGAGCACGGGCTGCGCCGACGGCGGCTGGGCCAGCACCCACACGTTGTCGACGAGCGGCCCGGCGCAGGTACCGTCGTTTTCGAGGCTCTGGAACGAGATCACCGTCGACGAGCTCGTGGCCGTAAAGTTGACCGAAGCGGCATGCCAGAGGTTGGTGCCGTCCAGATATCCCTCGGCGAGCGGATCCGCCGCGACCACGAGGGAGGAACTCCCGGCGTTCGCCTGCATGGGTTTCGGGCCAAAGTAGCATGGGGAGTAGGTGTGACCGGAGTAGGAGAAGCTCAGGGTGTACGAAACCCCGGGCGTCGTCGCGATCGTCTGCGAGATCATGCCCGGTACACTGCCCCAGCCGCTGTTCAGGTCGACCATGCGAGCGCCGTCCGCGGCGGCCATCGAGTTGGGGATGCTCGAGTTCGTATCGTGCCAGTCCACACCGCCGCCGCTGACCGTCCAGTTGGGAATCGTATCCGTCGCCCCGTTGTACCCGATCGGCGCCCAAAGGCCGTGGTTGCTCGGCCAGCCGCCGTTCACCTGGGTCGTGGCTTCAAATCTCGTCTCGAAGCTTCCGTTCTGGACGAGATTGTTGGCCGTCACCCGCACGTTGTCGACGAGCGGCCCGGCGCAGGTGCCGTCGTTTTCGAGGCTCTGGAACGAGATCACCGTCGACGAGCTCGTGGCCGTGAAGCTGACCGAAGCGGCATGCCAGAGGTTGGTGCCGTCCAGATATCCCTCGGCGAGCGGATCTGCCGTGACCACGAGGGAGGCACTCCCGGCGTTCGCCTGCATGGGCTTTGGCCCAAAGTAGCATGGGGAGTAGGTGTGACCGGAGTAGGAGAAGCTCATGGTGTACGAAACCCCGGGCGTCGTCGCGATCGTCTGCGAGATCACGCCCGGTGCGCTGTACCAGCTGCTGTTCAGATCGACCATGCGAGCGCCGTCCGCGGCGGCCATCGAGTTGGGGATGCTCGAGTTCGTATCGTGCCAGTCCACACCGCCGCCGCTGACCGTCCAATTGGGAATCGTGTCCGTCGCCCCGTTGTACCCGATCGGCGCCCAAAGACCGTGATTGCTCGGCCAGCCGCCGTTCACCTGGGTCGTGGCTTCAAACCCCGTCTCGAAGCTTCCGTTCTGGACGAGATTGTTGTTTGGGGCTTGAGCCATGGCTGAGATCGACACAAGCTCCAGGGACAACCCGACAAACAGGGAAAGGCCGATGATGCTTCTCTTCTTCATGGGGACTCCTCCTTGCGGCGGGATTGCCGCTTCACTACCTCATTCGGAATTCGGAGGGCGGGCCTATCAAGGGTCGTCAAAGGCGGCCGAAGGGCTTGACGAACGAAATTTCTAGTACTAACTTATTAGTAGAATGAAGACCAAGAGCCGAACCCTGACCGAGCAAGAGCTGGAGATCATGAAGGTGGTCTGGGAAAAGAAGACCGCCACCGTGCGCGAGGTCTACGAGGCGCTGCGGGAGCGCAAGGCGGTCGCCTACACCACGGTCTCGACCATGATGACCATCCTGGAGACCAAGGGACACCTGGTGAAGCAGCCGGAAGGGCGCGCCTACGTCTACGAGCCGTCGCAGGCCCGGACCCAGGTGATCTCGGGGATGGTCCAGGACTTCGTCGACCGCGTCTTCGATGGCGCTGCCCAGGGGCTGCTCCTGAATCTGGTCAAGGAGCGGAAGCTGTCGAAGAGCGACCTGGAGGAGATCTCCCGCCTCATCAAGGAGACGCCGGAGGAGCCATGAGCCCATCCTTGTCGACCGCCGGGCTGGCTGCCGCCCTGACCGCCTACGCCCTCCAGGCCGCTCTCGTCCTGGGGGTGGGCCTGCTTCTGCCCAATCTCTTCCGCTTGCGGGACCCCCGCGTCTGTCTCTACTACTGGCAGGGACTTCTGCTCGCGATCCTCGCCCTGCCCCTGCTCCAGCCGGAGCCGGAGCCGGAGCGGATGATGTTCGCCGGCAAGCTGACGGTCACTTCGAGGTGGCTGGATGGGCTCGCGGCGAGCGGAGCCACCGAGGAGACCACCTGGACCGCTCACCGCCTGTTGCTCCTGGCGATTGGACTCGGCGTGCTCGTCCGTCTCGCCTGGCTTGGGCTCGGCCTGTCGCGTCTGCGGTCCCTGCGCCGCGACGCCGTCCTGGCCGTGCTGTCGCCCACGGCGACTCAAGCCTTCGATGACGTGGGGACGCGAGCGCGCTTGCTGGTCTCCGGACGAGTCGAAGGCCCGCTGACCTTCGGCTGGCGGGACCCGGTGGTCCTGCTGCCGGTCGGGATTCTGGAGCTCGACTCCGAGGCTCAGCGCGGCATCATCTGCCACGAGCTGCTCCATGTGCGGCGCCGCGACTGGCTCTGGGCCCTCTTCGAGGAAGCGGTCCGCGCCCTGCTCTGGTTTCACCCGGCGGTCTGGATGCTCCTTGCCCGCATCGCCTTGAGCCGCGAGCAGGTCGTAGACCGCGAGGTCGTCCGCCGCACCGGCTCGCGCCGCGCCTATCTCGAAGCGCTACGAGCCGTCGCCAGCCGTTCCTGGCAGGCTGCCGTCCCGGGCCTGCCCTTCTTCCACCGCGGGCACCTGCGCGAGCGGGTGATCCATCTCTGCCAGGAGGTCCCGATGTCACGTCCCCGTATCGCAACTCTCGTGGCCACGTCCGCCGGTCTTCTTGCCTTGACGGCGATCCTCGGCATTCTCGCCTTTCCAATGACTGGGACGGCTTGGGCCGCTACCGAGCCGGTCCAAGTCGGGGGAGACGTCCAGCCCCCGCAACCTATCCACTCCATGGGGGTCGACTACCCTGCGAAGGAGAAGTTTTTAAAGATCGAAGGACAAGTGCTCAGCGAGGTGGTCATCAACGAGCAGGGCAAAGTCGTGAGCGTCGAGGTCAAAAAATCCTCCGGCAACGCGAACCTCGACTACGCCGCAGGCCAATCCATCTGGCACCAGGCCTTCATGCCGGCGACCCGGAACGGCAAACCGGTCGCGGTCTTCTACTACTTGGCAATTGACTTCAAGGTAGATCCTGGGGAAACGATTGTCTGGGATGCCCGTTGAGGTGGTGACAGGCCTGGGGGCCGCTCACCGATACCCGGCCGCCTGAAGCTCGAACAGCTCGGCGTAGCGGCCGCCCCGCGCCAGCAGCTCCTCGTGGGTGCCTTCCGCCTCGATCTGCCCCTCGGCCAGCACCAGGATGCGGTCCGCCATGCGGACGCTGGAGAAGCGGTGGGAGATCAGGACGGCGGTCTTGCCCTCGCTCAGCTCCTTGAAGCGCTGGAAGATCTCAAACTCGGAGCGCGCGTCGAGCGCCGCCGTCGGCTCGTCGAGGATCAGCACCTGGGCGTCGCGCATGTAGGCGCGGGCGATCGCCACCTTCTGCCATTCTCCCCCGGAGAGATCGACGCCGTTGCGGAACCGCTTGCCGATGAGCTGGTCATACCCCCGGGGCAGCTTCTCGATCACCTCGTCGGCCAGGCTGCGCTCGGCAGCGGTGACGATACGCGGGCGGTCATCCCGCGCGTCGATGCGGCCGACGGCGATGTTCTCAGCGGCGGTGAAGTTGTAGCGCATGAAGTCCTGGAAGATGACGCCGATGTTCGCCCGCAGCTCGTCCAGATCGTACTCACGCAGGTCGTAGCCGTCGAGGAGGATGCGCCCCTCGTCCGAGTCGTAGAGCCGCGCCAGCAGTTTGACTAGCGTCGTCTTGCCGGCGCCGTTCTCGCCGACCAGGGCCAGCACCTCGCCGGCCTGGAGGGTGAAGCTCAGGTGGCGCACCGCCCAGCGCTCGGCCCCGGGGTAGCGGAAGCCGACGTCCTCGAAGGTGAAGCCCTGGCGGATTGGCATCGGGAAGGGCCGCGGCTCCCGCGGCGAGACGATCTCCGCTTCGATCTCGAAGAAGGAGAACAGGTCGTCGAGATAGAGCGCCTGCCCCGCCACCTGCGTGAAGCCGATCAGCAGATCCTCCAGCAGATTGCGCAGACGGCGGAAGGAGCCGGCGAGGAAGGTGAGGTCGCCGATGCTGAAGTCGCCCCGCAGGGTGCGCCAGGCGATGAAGGCGTAGGCCACGTAATACCCCACCGTGCCGATGGCGGTCAGCACGCCGCCCCACAGGGCGCGGTTCGTGGCGAGCCGACGGTTGTCCTCGTAGATCTGGGCGGCCAGCCGACGGTAGCGCTCGATCAGGAAGGCCGTGAGGCCGAAGATTTTCACTTCCTTGGCGGTCTCGACGCTGGCGCCGGTCTGGCGCACGTAGTCGAGCTCGCGGCGTTCCGGGGTCCGCACGTAGTTGAGGGAGTAGCTCTGCGCGTTGAAATGCGCCTCGCCGAGGAAGGCCGGCACCAGCGCCAGCAGCAGCAGCGCGATCAGCCAGGGCGCGTAGACCACCAGCCCGGCGGCGAAGCTGACGATGGTCACGAGATCCTGGGCCTGGCCGAAAAGCTGGGTCATCAGCGTCGTCCGGCCCGTCGTCTGCCGGCGGGCGCGGTCGAGCCGGTCCTGCAGCTCGCTGTCCTCGAAGTCCTCGAGGTCGAGCGTGGCCGCGTGCTCCATCAGTCGCACGCTGGTGATGTTGGTGAACTGCTCGGAGAGGAGGGCGTCGAGGAGGGAGACGACGCGGCCCACGACGTCCGCCAGCACCGCCAGGGCGAACTCGCTCGCCAGCAGCCATCCGAGGTGGACGAGCAGCCCGCTGGCCAGCCAGTCGTGGAAGGAGGTGGGCGCGCCCGGCGTCTTCGCCAGCCGGATCACTTCGTCGATGATCAGCTTGCCCACGTAGAGGGTGACCACCGGCAGCAGCGCGCGCAGCAGGCGCAGCACCAGATTCCATGCGGTGAGGCTGGGGCTCGTCTGCCAGACCAGCTTCAGGAAGGGCGGCAGATTGCGTAGCGCTCCAAAGCGCTCGCGAAGAGACCGTGGCGCCGGAGGCGTTCTTCCCCCCGGACCCTGAGGCAAGGGACCGCCGCGGCCACCCATGGTGTAGTTACGAGGCATCCCTGGAAGACTCAGCAATTACCGCGCCCGGTGCGATCACCGCGATCGCTGCGATAGCTCGCCACGAGGTCCGGACGGTAGACCGAGAGCGGGAGTCTGATACCTTACAAGCCTGATCTGAACGACTGGAAGGAGGCTCAAGATGATGCTCCCGCTACTCGTAACCGCTTTCCTGATGGCCTCGCCCCAGGCTCCCGCCTCGACGCCGGCGCCGGCGGCTCCAAAACCGGCCCCGGCCGCTTCCGCCCCGGCGCCGCGCGACGAGAAGCTCCCCGCCTCCGAGTCGCAGGCCAAGGCGGCGCTGGACAAGAGCCCACGCCATGGGGAGTACGTGGACGTCAAGAACCCCGCGGGCGGCCCGGCGATCCGCACCTGGGTGATGTACCCCGAGCGCAAGGACAAAGCCGGCGTGGTCATTGTCATCCACGAGATCTTCGGCCTGAGCGACTGGGCCCGCGCCGTCGCCGACCAGCTCGCCCGCGAGGGCTTCATCGCCATTGTCCCCGACCTGGTCTCCGGCATGGGCCCCAACGGCAAGGGAACGGATGGGGCGGCGAGCCGCGACGACGTGGTCGCCCTCGTCCGCGCGCTCACCCCCGCCGAGGCGACCGCCCGCCTGAACGCCGTCCGCGATTACGCCGTCCATCTGCCGTCGGCCAACGGCAAGGCGGCCACGATCGGCTTCTGCTGGGGCGGCGGCCGGAGCTTCGCCTACGCGGCGGGCCAGCCCACCCTCGCCGGCGCCGTCGTCTACTACGGCACTCCGCCCGAGGCCGCGGACATGGAGCGCATCAAGGCTCCCGTCCTCGGCTTCTACGGCGGCGACGACGCCCGCGTCACCGCCACCGTCGCGACGGCCGAGGCCGAGATGAAGAAGCTCGGCAAAACCTACGAGCCCCACGTCTTCGAGGGCGCCGGCCACGGCTTCCTGCGGGCGCAGGACGACCGCAACGGCGCCAACCTCAAAGCCACGCAGCAGGCCTGGCCGCGGACGGTGGCTTTCCTGCGGGAGCAGTTGAAGTAGACGACTTCGAAGGGAGACCTGCCATGGGAATGATCAAAGAGTTCAAGGAATTCGCGGTCAAGGGGAACGTCCTCGATCTGGCGGTCGGCGTCATCATCGGCGCCGCGTTCGGCAAAATCGTCTCCTCGCTGGTGGACGACGTCATCATGCCGCCCATCGGCCTGGCGCTGGGGAAGGTCGACTTCGCGAACCTGTTCTGGAATCTGGGGGACAAGCCGGTCGCGACGGTCGCCGCGGCCAAGACGGCGGGAGTGCCGACGATCAACTACGGCATCTTCCTCAACAACGTCATCAGCTTCCTGATCGTCGCCTTCGTGGTCTTCCTCATCGTCAAGCAATTTAACCGCCTGCGGCGGCAGGAGCCGGCACCGGCCGCCGCTCCCACCACGCGGGAGTGCCCCTACTGCCTCTCGGCCGTCCCGCTCAAGGCGACCCGCTGCCCCCACTGCACCTCGGAGCTGAAGCCCGCGGCGTAAAGAGAGAGGAGATCCTCAGAACGCCTGGATGTCCGCCCGGCTGGCGAGAGTCCCCCTCGGGTTGTGGTAGTCCTTGATCACGCCTGTGAACGTGTTGCGGACGTGGATCGTGTAGTCGACGTCCGAGAGGGCGCCGTAGAAGACCCAGAACTTGCCGTTGATGGTGCGGCCGTCGAGAATCTTGACCATCAGCTCCAGGTTCCGGTCGTTGAAGAACCAGAAGGCGCCGGTGTCCGCGGTGAGGGGCACGGCCCTGCCGCCCATCGTGAGCCCCGTCCGCGGGTCGTTGAAGTCCACTGCGACCGCGAAGTGCCCGCCATCGAGGCAGAGGTTGGAGGAGACCGGCGGGCAACCGGTGATTTGCGCCGGCGGCGAGAGAGCGACGGGAATCTCCTGCGGCGCGAGGAAGTCCGGGGTGGCCGCGAAGGCATTGACGTCCCCCACATTGCCGAACCGGAAGGGCGGATTGTGGTACACGCGCTCGGTGCCGGCGACGGTGTCGGTCACGGTGAGGGTGTACTCGACGTTGGAGAGAGCCCCGGTGTAGATCCAGAAGTGGCCGTTGAGGCTCGTGGCGTCCACCACCTTCACCATCAATTCGAGGTTGTCGGCGGAGAAGAACCAGAAGGCTCCGGTGTCCGGCGTCAGATGCAGAGGGTGCCCCGCGCCGGTGTCGCCGGGGTCCGGGGTTTTCCAGTCGAGGCGGGCCTCGAACCTGCCGCCGGGGCCGAGGCAAAGAACATCCGAGCCCGGCGCGCAACGGACCGGGCCGAAGAGCTGGCCCGCCACGCCCAGCGCGTTGCCGTCCGTCCCCTCCACGCTTGGCCGCAGATCGCCGTAAGAGGGAACGAAGCCGCTGGTCCACAGCGCCACGAAGCCGCCCGCGTACCGCGCCACCAGGGCCGGCTCGCTCGCCGGGGTGTAGGGCGGCCCGCCCACCTGGAACAGGTCCGATCGCCGCACCAGGGCGCGGTCGAAGAGCAGCCCCAGCACGCGGTTTTGTCCCCCCAGGACCAGGGCGTTGCCGGCCGGGTCGGCGGCGACCGCCAGCGGCGCGGCGGGCGCGCTGGGGGAGATGAGGGTCACGTCGCCGGCGACCGCTCCCGCCGCGTCCAGGCGCCGGCCCAGGAGCCCGCGGTTGGAGATCCAGATCACCGTCGCCGTACCGTCTGAGCGCAGCAGCGGCGGCGCGAGCGCCACGCCCTGGTCGGTTTGCGGGTCGTCGAGCCGCACGGGGGGCGCGACGGCGCCGAGCGGACCGAAGCGTCGCGCCAGGATCTGGTTGGCGGTCTCCCAGGCGGCGACGAAGCCGCCGTCGACGGCGATCGCCAGCCGGGGGGAGAGGATCGGCGTCTGGCTGCCCGAGGAGACCTGGAGGGTGCCGTTGCGCCCTCCCTGGTTGTCGAAGCGGGCCGCAAGCACCACGCCATTGCCTCCAGGACCGTCCTGCCGCCAAGCCACCACGAAGGCGCCGCCGGGCGCCATGGCAAGGTCGGGAAGGGAGCTCCTCAGCCCCGGATCGTTGAGCCGGAGCTTGTCGCCCAGCGGCCCGCCGTCGCGGCCGAATCGCCGCACCCACACGTCCTGCCCGTCCGACCAGGCCACGGCGAAGCTGCCGTCCACGGCGCATCCGATCCGCGGTCCGTCGCTGGGGATGTCGGATTGATCCACCCAGATCTCCGGGCTGGAAGGCGCGCCGGCGGCGTCGAAGAGCCGGGCCTTGATGCCGCGGGTCGACGTGCCGCCCTCCACCCAGGCGGCCACGAAAGCGTCGTCCGCCCTGACCGCCAGCGCCGGCCTGGACTGGTCGCCGAGATTGAAGGCATTCGCCACGAGCTCAGAGCCTGAACGGGGAACGAACGACTGGGCCCGGGCTCCGCCCGCGACGGCGAAGAGCCCGATGGCCATCCACGGGAAGAGATGGATTCTGAACATGTCCTCTCCCTCCATCATTCTAAAAGTATTTCAGAATGCCTGAAGATCTGCTTTGCTGGCGAGGGTCCCCCGGGGGTTGTGGTACGTCCTGACCTCGCCCGTCTCCAGGCGCGTGACGGTGATCGTGTAGTCGACGTCCGAGAGGGCGCCGTAGAAGACCCAGAGCTTGCCGTTGACGGTGCGGCCGTCCAGCACCTTGATCATCAGCTCCAGGTTGGCGTCGTCGAAGAACCAGAAGGCGCCGGTGTCGCCCGTCAGGGGCACGGCCGTGGCGTTTCCGGCATGGCCGGTGCGGGGGTCGGTGAAGCTCACGTTCACCAGGAATTGACCGGAGGCCAGGCAGAGACCGACGAGGTCGCCGCAGGCTACCGCGCGCTCAACCCGTGCCACCGTCCTTTCGGTCGTTTCCGCGCTCACCCCGAAGGGGAAGGCCGTCACGTCCGCGAAGCTGGCGAACCGGCCCGCCGGGTTGTGATAGCTGCGCTCGACGCCGGTCAGGGTGTCGGTCACCGTCAGCGTGTAGTCGACGTTCGAGAGCGACCCGCCATAGAGCCAGTAGCGCAGGTTGACCGCGGTGCCGTCGAGCACCTTGACCATCAGCTCCAGGTTCTGGTCGCCGAAGAACCAGAAGGCGCCGGTGTCGCCAGTCAGCGGCAGGGAGTGCCCGGCTCCGGTGTCGCCGTTGCCCGGGTTCGTCCAGGCGACGCGGGCGTGGAACCGGCCGCTCGGGCCGAGGCAGAGGATCGGGGAACCTGCGATGCAGGGAAGCGGGTCCAGCCGCTGCGCCAGAAGGTCGCTCGGAATGCCTGGCGGATCGAGAACCTGCGGTGCGACCGTCCAAAGGGCGAGAAAAGCTCCGCCCGAGTCCACCGCCAGGGCCGGCTGCGTTTGAAACCCGGCGTCGTCTCGCCCCAGGAACGTCACGGACGTCAACAGCTTCCAGGAGCGGTCGAAAAGCCACCCCTCGGCGGCCCCGTAATCCGCACTGAAGACCAGCGTATTGCCACCGGAATCCAAGGCCGCGTCGAAGGATCCCACGCCAGAGGCGGAGAGTCTGATCTCGTGCGTCCGGGGGGTGCCGGCGGGATCGAACTCCCGCTCAATGATCGCGCTCACGGGGAAAAATGATCTCCAGAGGATGGAGAAGCTGCCATCCGGCCGAAACAGCGGGCGCGAGCCCAACTCTCGGGGATTGACGGCCTCATTGACCTGGAACGGCGGCGACCAGCTTCCGGCGGCATCCATCCTTTGCGCCTGAAGGTTCGGCAGGGTCTCGCCGATCTGAGACCACAGAGCCAGGAACCCGCCGTCCGGGGCGGCGGCAGCCCTTACGAGAGTCGGGGTCGAATAGTCCGGGGTCAACAGCTTGACGCCTCCCAGGGTGCCGGCGGAGCTCACTTTCCGGGCGAACACCTGGAAGCCCGCGAAGAACTGGAACTGGTTGGTGGTCCACACCAGAAGGGCGTCACCGGCGGCGTTGACGGCGACGTCGCGGCCGGCCGCGATGTCGGCGGTGTCGAAGTGCACGGCGTCGCCCAACGCCGTGCCATGGGAATCGTAGCGGCGAAAAGCAACACCCCCGTCGACCCAGGCCACGACGAAGCCCGCCTTGCTGGCGGCCACCCGGGGCGCTCCCGGAAAGCCCGAGGAGCTGACTTGAAACACATTGCCCGCGGGCGCTCCCGCGGCGTCGAGCAGCCGGGCGAAAGCCTGGGTCCGCTGATTGGCATCCGGACCGGCCCAGACGGCCAGATAGCGGCCGGCCGGGCCGAAGGCCACGGCCGGAGCGACCTGAGAGGTGGTCGGCAGCTCCTGAATCACGACCCGCGGCCCCAGCGTGGGGACGACCTGCCCCAGGACTGGAGTCACCGAGAGGGCCGCGGCGAAAAGGGTGACGGCGTGGAGTTGGCGTTTCAAGGCCTCTCCTTCAGAACGCCTGGGTATCTCCCCGGCTGGCGAGCGTCCCCCGGGGGTTGTGGTAGGTCTTCACCTCGCCCGTCTCCGGACGCGTGACGGTGATCGTGTAATCGACGTCCGAGAGGGCGCCGTAGAAGACCCAGAGCTTGCCGTTGATCGCGCGGCCGTCCAGCACCTTGACCATCAGCTCCAGGTTGGAGTCGTCGAAGAACCAGAAGGCGCCAGTGTCGCCGGTCAAAGGCACCGCCGTGGCGGCTCCGGCGAGGCCGGTGCGCGGGTCGGTAAACCGCACGCTGACCGTGAAGTGTCCGGAGGCGAGGCAGAGGCTCGTGGGATCGGCCGCCACCGGCAGGCAGCCGACGACAGCAGTGGGAGTGGGAGCCGCCACGGTCCATTGGCTTACCGGAGGCGGCGGATCGAGGATCGGATCGAAGAAGGCCTCGACGTCCGCCAGGCTGGCGAACTGGCCCGCCGGGTTGTGGTAGGTCCGTACGGTGCCGATCAGAGTATCGGTCACCGTCAGTGTGTACTCGACGTTCGAGAGCGCCCCGGCATAAACCCAGAAGCGCCCGTTGACCTCGGTACCGTCGAGAACCTTGACCGTCAGCTCCAGGTTCTGGTCGCCGAAGAACCAGAACGAGCCGGTGTCGCCGGTCAACGGCAGCGAGTGGCCGGCCCCAGTACTGCCATTTCCCGGGTTCTTCCAGGCGACGCTCGCCTGGAACCGGCCGCCCGGCCCGAGGCAGAGAAGATCGGAGCCGGCGGCGCAGCGGATGGGCGCGAAGAACCGGGCGGCGACGCCCAGGCCGTTGCCGTCCCGTCCCGGAATCGGCGGCGGGAGCAGGATGGGGCCGTTGAAGACGAAGCCGCTGCTCCACGCCAGCACGACGCCGCCCGAGGCGGTGGTCGCCACGGCCGGGGCGGTCGCGATGAAGGCCGGATCGGAGACGGGAAACACGGCGGAGAGGGGGGAGAGGTCGTCCTTCAGAAGCCTTGCCCGGAGGAAGGCGTTGCCGTCGCTCGCCACCACGAAAGCCTGGCCTTCGCCGTCGACGGTGACGGCAGGCGACACGAAGCCGAGGGAGCCGTCCGCCACCTCGATCGCCGCCCCCTCCAGCTCTCCCGCCGCGTTCAGCCGCCGCGCCCAGACCTCGCCTCCGGAGACCCAGACCACCCTGGCGGTGCCGTCGCCCGCCAGCGCCGCCGCCGGTTGCAGGGCATAGCCCGAGCCCGGCACGTTGACCTGCCGGACAATCGACCCGACGCCGGACGCGCCGTAGCGGCGGGCGAAGATCTCGCCGCCGCCGGCGGTGCTCCAAACGGCCAGGAAGCCGCCGTCCGCGGCGCCGGCCACCCGCGCGCTCGCCAGCGTGTTCCGCGCTTCGTTGTCGATCAGCAGAAGCTCCAGGCTCTGTCCCTGCGGGTCGAACCGCTGAGCACGAAAGGCGTCGAAGAGCAGGTCCGTTTGCAGCCAGGCGACGAGGAACGAGCCGTCGGCGGCCACCGCGACCTCGGGGAAGGAGATGGTTTCAAAGCTCCCCGAAGGAACGATCTGGTGCAGGCCGCCCAGGGGGACGCCGTTGCGGTCGTAGCGGCGGAACCAGACGCTCGGCGATTCCGACCAGACCACGATACAGCCGCCGTCGGCCATGGCGGCGACCCGCGGACCGGCGGTACCCGCGAAAAAACCGAGGCTGGGCTGAACCGCGATCTCCGGGCTCAAAGGGGCGCCGGAAGGGCCATACCGCCGCGCCTTGATCGCGGGAAACTGCGTTCCGAGGTCGAGCCACGCGATCCAGACGGTACCGGACGCGCCGGCCGCCACCGCGGGAGCGGTCTGGTTGCCCGTCGTGAAGGTATTGACGACCGCCTCGGGGCTGACCTCCGGAAGCGGCCCCTGGCTGTGGACGGCGGACACCGGCAGGAGAATTCCGGCGAGGATCAAAGCGGTGGCGAATGATGTGCGCATCGAGACTCCCTCTCAAACGTGAATCGATTTCAGAACGCCTGCGTATCCGCGGCGCTGGCGAGCGTGCCGCGGGGGTTGTGGTAGGTCTTCACCTCGCCGGTTTCCGGACGGGTGACGGTGATCGTGTAGTCGACGTCCGAGAGAGCGCCGTAGAAGACCCAGAACTTGCCGTTGACGGCGCGGCCGTCCAGCACCTTGACCATCAGCTCCAGGTTGGAGTCGTCGAAGAACCAGAAAGCGCCCGTATCCCCGGTCAACGGCAGGGCCGTGGCGGCTCCGGTGAGGCCGGTGCGCGGGTCGGTGAACCGCACGCTCACGGTGAAGTGCCCGGAGCCGAGGCAGAGGCTCGTGGGATCCGCCGCCACCGGCAGGCAACCCACGACTGGCGCCAGCGACGGAACGACGGCCGGCGAGCTCGTCGCGGGCGCCGTGTCGGACAACCCGAATGGGAAGGCCGTCACGTCCGCCAGGCTGGCGAACTGGCCCGCCGGGTTGTGGTAGGTCCGCTCGACGCCGGTCAACGTATCGGTCACCGTCAGTGTGTACTCGACGTTCGACAGCGATCCGGCGTAGAGCCAATAGCGGAGGTTGACCGAGGTGCCATCGAGCACCTTGACCATCAGCTCCAGGTTCTGGTCGCCGAAGAACCAGAAGGCGCCGGTGTTCGCGGTCAGCGACCGGGCGTGGCCGCTGCCGGTCTCGCCGGTGAACGGGTTTCTCCAGGCGACGCGGGCCTCGAAGCGGCCCTGATCCAGGCACAGGACGCCCGCATCGGACGAGCAGGTGAGAGCGCCGAAGAGTCTGCCCACGATCCCCTCGGAGCTGCCGTCCTTGCCCGGGATGGGGGGCGGCGGCAAGCCCGGGAAAGTGGAGACCAGGCCGCTCGTCCACACCGCGGCAAACCCTCCGGTGGATGTGGCCGCGGCGGCCGGCCGCGAAGCGGGGAAGGTCTCGCCCAGATGGAACACGTCCGTGACCGGGGTCAGGCCGCGGTCGTAGAGGCGTACCCGGAGCTGGCCGGAGGACAGATCGTCCCAGACCATCAGGGTGTTGCCGGCTCTGCCAGCCGTCAGGGCCGGCGGCTCGAGGGGATCGGTGGAGGCCGGGTCCAGGACGGTCTCGGGACCGGCGGGCGCCCCCGCCGCGTCCAGTTGCCGGGCCACGAGCCCCCGGATCGAGGTCCAGGCCACCGTCGCCGTGCCATCGGCAAAGACCACGACGGCCGGCGACTGTTCGAAGCTGGTGAGGGTACCGATCTGGCGGGTGGCGCCACCGTTGCCGCTCGCGCCGAAGCGGCGGGCCACGATCGCTCCCGAGCTCTCCCAGACGGCGAGGAAGCCGCCGTCGCCAGTCACGGCCACGCGGGGGAGCTTGTGGCTCCCGGGGCCGTCTGGAGAGATCTGGATGCGGTCTCCCACACGCCCTCCCGCGGCGTCGAAGCGCTGGGCGAAGACAGACTGGCTCGGCCCCGAGTCCTCCATCCAGACCACGACGAAGGAGCCGCCCGGAGCCATGGCGACATCCGAAGACAGCTTGTCGGTGAACGAGGAGACGCTGACCTGCTCGCTGTCGGCCAGCGGCTGGCCCTGGGAGTTGAAACGGCGCAGCCAGATGTCGCTGTCGCCCGTCCAGGCCACCACGAAGCTGCCATCCGCGGCGCTCGCGATCCTGGGCGTCCTCAAGGGGCGGCCAGGCGGCTCGAACTGCCGGAAGCCCACGAAGATCTCGGGGCCCAGGGGCGCGCCGGTGGAGTCGAATCGCCGGGCCTTGGCCCCACCCGGCAGATCGTCCCCCTCCAACCAGACGACCACGAACCCGCCGGAGGCGCCAGCCGCGACCGCCGGGCTGTTCTGGGCGCCCTCGGTATTGGTGTTGACGACGAAGTCCGGTTTCACCGTGGGCAGGAAGACCGGTGCCGCAGCCAGCGCCGAAACGGTGGCGAAGGCCAGGGTGGCGAACGCGAAGAGATTTTTCCAGTGCATGTCAGAACGCCTCGGTATCCCCGACGCTGGCGAGCGTGCCGTGGGGGTTGTGGTACATCCTCTGCCGCCCGGTCTCGGTGTCGGTCACCGTTAGCGGGGGAACGATCTGCCCCCGCGCGGGCCGCGCGGAAGAGGAGGCGAGAAGCCCGGCCAGGAGCAGGACGGTGAAGCAACTCAGGTTGCGCATCGAGGCCTCCTCTTGTAGAACCCTTCTAGAACGCCGAGGTGTCCGCGCGGCTGGCGAGAGTGCCGCGGGGGTTGTGGTAGGTCTTCTGCTGCCCGGTCTGGGTGTCGGTCACCGTCAGCGTGTAGTCGACGTCCGAGAGGGCGCCGAAGAAGACCCAGAACTTGCCGTTGATCGTGCGGCCGTCCAGCACCTTGACCATCAGCTCCAGGTTGGCCGGATCGAAGAACCAGAAGGTGCCCGTGTCCTCGGTGAGGCCGTGGGCCTGGCCGTGGCCCGCGCCGCCGCCGGGGCGCGGATCGGTGAAGTCCACCGTCACCCGGAACCGGCTCCCGGCGAGACACAGAGCGTCCGCCGCGCAGACGCCGTTTGCGTCCGCCGTCACCGCCCCTGCCGTCGTGGTCGTCCCTGCCGTGACCGCGGCGTCCGGGAAAGCCCCCACGTCCGCGAAGCTGCTGAACTGGAACGGCGCGTTGTGGTACGTCCGCACCCGGCCGGTGATCGTGTCGGTGACCGTGATCGTGTACTCGACGTTGGAAAGCGAGCCGGAGTAGACCCAGAAGTTGCCGTTGACGGCCCGGCCGTCGAGCACCTTCACCAGCAGCTCCAGGTTGGCCGCGCCAAAGAACCAGAAGGCGCCCGTGTCGTCCGTCAGCAGCTCGGCATGGCCGCCGCCCGTGCTGCCGTCGAACGGGTTCTTCCAGGCGACCTCCACCTGGAAGCGGTCGCCGTTGAGGCATAGATCGGAGTCGCCGGGCAGGCAGCCGCCGACGGTGAAACGCTGGCCGAAGATGCCGATCGATCCCGCCTCCGGGTCCGGCGTGCCGGGCGTCGGGGTCTCGCCCTCGGCGCCGGCCCACAGGGCGACGAAGCGGCCCTGGGCGTCGGCGGCGACGGCCGGCTGCGTCTGGTCGCCGTGGAAGCGCGCGTTGAGCTGGAAGATGCCGGTGAGCGGTTGCCAGGAGGGATCGAAGAGCCGGCCCTGTACGGCGACGTCCGGGCTGTGCTGATCGGCCCCCGGCCAGAGCACGAGGATGTTGCCGCGCGCGTCGACCACCGCGGCGGCGGGGTTGGTGTCCGCCCCCGTACCGGTGATGAGGGTGTCGGGGCCGAGGCGGGCGCCCAGGACGTCGAAGCGCTGCGCCCGCACCTCGACCGTGGCGCCGAGCGGACTGGCCGGCAGGAAGTTGCTCCATACGATGGAGAACCCGCCGTCGCCGTGCGCCAGGGGCAGCGCGCTCTCGGCCACGCCGTTGCCGTTGTCGACGAGATCGACCTGGAGCTCGTGCCCCCGGGGCTGGCCGGAGGCGTCGAGGCGCCGGGCCCAGATGTTGGGATTGCCCGTCTCGCGCTCGTCCACCCAGGTGACGAGCACGTCGCCCGACCACGGATCGAGGGCCAGGCGCGGCGACGTGCGCGGTCCGGCGAGCACCTCGTTGGCCGGGGACGCGCCGCCCACCGGCCGGCCCTGATCGTCGAAATGCTGGAGCAGGATGAAGGTGCGGGCCGGTGCCGTGGACGTGGCCCGCCAGACCACCTGGAGATTGCCCGCGCCGTCGTAGGCGAGGTCCGGCTCGAGCAGCAGCTCGCCGGCCGAGTTGTACGGCAGGCCGACGCGTTCCAGAGCCTGGGCGATGGCGTTGAAGCGGCGGAACCAGATGCCGTCGGACGAGGAGTAGACGACCGAGAAGTTGCCGTTGCGGCCGTCCATGGCGATCCGCGGCAGGTCCTGCCGCGCCAGCCAGCTCGCCGGAATGGGCGGATCGTCCACCCGCAGCTCGCCGGTGAGCGGTGCACCCGTGGCATCGAACCGGCGCAGGAAGATGCCCCGCACCTTGTCCAGCCAGAGCACCACGAAGTTGCCCGCCGCGTCGCGCACCACCGCCGGGTGGTGTTGATTGGACACCGTATAGGAGTTGACCTGGAAATCGGTCCCCTGGGGCTGCCACGTCAAAGCCGCATGAGCCGGCACGGCGCAGGCCGCGCCCAGCAGGACGACGAAGGAGACCTTCTGAAAGGACCTGCGGAGACCGCGTAGGAGCATGAATTCGTCCTCCGGCTGAAGTAATGAATGCTACCATAGCATAGAAATCGCGGTAGAAACACCGGGGCCGAGCCGTGCGTAGAGAGAATGGCGGACCGGTTCAGCCCTGATGGAGGTGACTTTGAGCGTAAAAACGTTGCGCGGAGGGTTGGGGATCGTCCTTCTCTCGCTGAGCCCGCTGCTGGTAGCGGCGGTTGTGCCCGAGGCCCTGGCTCCCGGGGTGAAGCTCTTCGAGGCCGGGCGCTTCGAGGAGGCACGCAAGCTTTTCGCCGGGTTGGCAGCGAAAAATCCCCGCGACGCCGACGCGGCGATGTACCTGGGCCGGGCTTATCTCGAGCTGCACAAGACGGCCACGGGGGTGGAGTGGCTGGAAAAGGCGGCGGCGCTCGCGCCGGCCAGCTCGGACAAGCAGAGATGGCTGGGCGAGGGCTACGGCGCGGCGGCCCAGGAGGCGAGCATGTTCTCCGCCCCGGGGTTGGCGAAGAAGGCGAAAGAGGCCTTCGACAAGGCGGTGACCCTCGATCCCACTAACCTCGACGCGCGGGAGGACCGGCTCGAGTACTACCTCCTGGTTCCCGGACTCCTGGGCGGCAGCGTCGACAAGGCCAAGGAGGAAGCGGCGGAGATCCGCAAGCGCGACAGCTTCCGGGGCCGCGTGGCCCTGGCCCGGATCTTCCTGAACCAGAAGGACACTGCCGGAGCGGAACGCGAGCTCAAGGCGGCGGTGACCGAGTCGCCCGCCGATCCCAAGGCTCGCCTGGCGCTGGGGCAGCTCTACTCCAGCGTCGAGCGTTGGCCCGAAGCCTTCGAAGCCTTCGAAGCCCTCCTCAAGACCGATCCCGGTAACCGGAACGCCCTCTACATGGTGGGCCGGACCGGCGCCGTTTCCGGCCAGCGCCTGGACCGTGCCGAGGAGTGCCTGAAGCGCTACCTCAGCCAACCCCCGGGACCCCACGAGGCGCCGCTCGCCAACACTCACTTCCGGTTGGGGATGGTCTACGAGAAGAAGGGCGACAAGGCGAAGGCCCGCGCGGAGTACCAGGAAGCGGTACGGCTCGATCCCAAGCTGGAGGACGCGAAGAAGGCGCTGGAGAAGGTGAAGTAGGGGGCGGACCCTCTGCTTAGCTTCTAGACAAACCACTCCCTCTTCTCCCGGCGGGCGGGGGGGAGGCTGGGAGAAGAGGGCCGGGGTGATGAGGGTCTTCGGCGGCACGGTCACCGCCTCGATCCACCGTCGAAAATCGAATCGGAAACAGCGGCGCCTTCTTCGCCGATCCAGGAGTCCTCGCCAATCCGGGTCGTATCGGCGCCGTCGGACCCTCACTCCCCCGGCCCCTCTCTCCCAGCCTCCCCCCCACCGGCCGGGAGAGAGGGGGAGCCAGACAAGACCCCCTCGCGCCGCACCCCGTCAATCCTTGACACGCTGCGGCATCGATCCCTACGATGCACCTCATGAGCACCCTGGAAGCCGACACCCGCACGCCCCCCCAGACCGTCCCGGCCTCTCCGCCCTGCGGCGCCCTGGCCGTTGAGGATGGCATCGCCTGGCTCCGCCTGGATGATCCCGGCAAGCGCGTCAACACACTCTCCACCCGGCTGATGACCTGGTTCGAGGAGCAGCTCGACAACCTATACGGCGAGCGGCCTTGCGGGCTGGTGATCTACTCCGGCAAGCCCGAGACCTTCGTGGCCGGCGCCGATCTGGAGGAGCTGCTGACCCTCCAGGACTCCGACGCCGTGATCGAGATGCTGCAGCGCGGCCACGAGATGATGGAGTACCTGGCCGGCCTGCCCTTCCCCACCGTCGCGGCCATCCACGGTGCTTGCCTCGGCGGCGGCCTCGAGCTGGCGCTCGCCTGCCGATGCCGGGTGGCGACCGACCATCCGAAGACCAAGCTGGGATTCCCCGAGGTGCAGCTCGGCCTCATCCCCGGCCTCGGCGGCACCCAGCGGCTCCCCCGCCTCATCGGCGTACCCGACTCGCTCGACCTGATCCTCACCGGCAAGCAGCTCGACGCCCGCAAGGCCTGGCGCCTCGGGCTGGTCGACGACACCTGCCACCCGGCGGACCTGCGGACGGCGGCCGAGCGCCTCGTCCGCGATGGCGCTCCCAAGGCGAAGAAGCGCCCCATCGCCTCGCGAGCCGGCGACTTCCTGGCGCACACGCCGCTGGGCGGCAAGCTCGTCTGGGACAAGGCGCGCGCCGGCGTCATGGCGAAGACGGGCGGCCATTATCCCGCGCCGCTGGTCGCCATCGAGGTCGTCCGCGAGGGGCTGAAGCTCCCCCTGAGTCGCGCCCTGGACCTCGAATCCGGGGCCTTCTCCGAGCTCGTCGTCTCGGAGACGGCGAAGAACCTCATCTCCATCTTCTTCACCAAGAACGACGTCGAAGCCCGGGCCGCGAAGCTCGGCCGCAAGGCGCGGCCGAGCCTGCCAGGCGCCACTGTTGGCGTCCTCGGCGCCGGCTTCATGGGCGCGGGCATCGCCCAGGTGCTGGCCCAGAAGGGCGTCTCCATCATCCTCAAGGATCGCGACCTGGACTCCGTGGGAAGGGGCTACGCCTTCTGCCAGCAGCAATTCCGCGAGCGGGTGAAGCGCCGCCGCTCGACCGAGCCCGAGGTCAAGGCGGCCATGGGGCGCATCCTGCCCACCGCCGACTATGAAGCGCTGCGGCAGGCCGGTCTCGTCGTCGAGGCCGTGTTCGAGGACCTGGAGGTCAAGCGGGCGGTGATCCGCGAGGCCGAGGCCGTGGCCCCGCCGGGCCTCATCTTCGCCTCCAACACCTCCTCGATCCCCATCGGCAAGCTGGCCGAGGCGAGCCGCAAGCCGGAGAACGTCGTCGGCATGCACTTCTTCAGCCCGGTGGCGAAGATGCCGCTTCTAGAGGTCATCCGCCACCCCGGCACCTCCGAGGAGACCCTGGCCACCATCGTGGAGTTGGGGCGCACCATGGGCAAGACAGTGATCGTGGTGGGCGACGGCCCGGGCTTCTTCACCAGCCGCGTGCTCGGCACCATGCTCAACGAGGCCGCCTGGATGCTGGCGGAGGGTGCGGCCATCGACCAGGTGGACACGGCGATGACCCGCTGGGGCTGGCCTGTGGGTCCTTTCGCCTTGATGGACGAGGTGGGTCTCGACGTCGGCGCCCACGTGGGCGAGGTGATGCGCGAGGCGCTCGGCGAAAGGGTGACGCCGCCGCCCGTCTTCCAGCGGATGCTCGACGACCGCCGCCTGGGCCGCAAGGGCAAGCGCGGCTTCTACCTCTATGAAGAGAAGGACGCCAAGGGCAAGGGGAAGACCAGCAAGAAGGTGGACCCGGCCGTCTATCCCCTCCTAGGCTGGCACGAGACCCCGATCACGGACGAGGAGATCGTCGAGCGCTGCTGGCTCCAGATGCTGAACGAGACCGCCCGCTGCATGGAGGAGGGGATCATCACCAACCCCGCGGACGTCGACATCGGAGTCATCTTCGGCTTCGGCTTCCCCCCCTTCCGCGGCGGCCTGCTCCGGGAGGCGGACCGTCAGGGCCTGCGCTGGGTAGTCGACAAGCTCGAAGGCTACGCCGATCAGCACGGCGAGCGCCTGCGTCCCGCGAACCTGCTGCGGGAGATGGCTCGTAAAGGGGAGAGCTTCTACAAGCTGGCGACATAGTGGCCCGTCATCGCTAAACTCTCGGTCTGCGGCCCCGCCGAATCCACCCAGGGGCTTGCGGAGGCTCCGGAATGCTCGGTCCGTTCAATCCGTACCCTGTCCTTGCCATGCTCGCCGTCGGCGTGCTGGCCTGCGCTCCGGCTTTCGCCGGGGACTCCGGGGCGATGGCGCGATCGGTGACCCTCTACCGCGACACCTACGGCGTGCCCCACGTCTACGGACCCACCGACGCGAGCGTCGTCTTCGGGCTCGCCTATGCGCAGGCGGAGGACGATTTCGCTCATCTGGAGGACAACTTCATCCGCTCGCTGGGCCGGGGCGCCGAGGTGCACGGCCAGGAGGCACTACGCGACGACCAGACCGCTCGCGCCCTGGAGATCCCCCGGCTCTCCCGGGAGGAGTACGCCCGGGCTAATCCGAAGATGAAGGCGCTCTATGACGCCTATGCCGCGGGCCTGAACCACTATCTCGCCCGGCATCCGGAAACGAAGCCGGCGCTGCTGCGGCTCTTCGAGCCCTGGTATCCGCTGGCGTTGATGCGTTTCAAGTACCACCAGGGGGAGTTCCTCGGCTATGCGGGCCTGGCCGAGAAGGACCTGCGCGTGGCGGTGGAGGAGAAGCGGGAGGAGCGGCCTCAAGGGTCCAACGCCTGGGCGGTGGCCCCGGCCAAGAGCGCGTCGGGGCATCCCATGCTGCTGATCAATCCCCACGTCGCTTTTTTCGGTCCGGCCCTCTACTACGAGGCCCACCTCCACAGCGACGAGGGGTGGAACTTCTCCGGCGTCGGCCGCTACGGGCTGCCCTTCCTCTATATGGGTCACAACGAGGTGCTCGGCTGGGCGCAGACGGACAACTATCCGGACACCGGCGACCTCTACCTGGAGACCTTCGACGATCCCGCCCATCCGCTGGCCTATCGCTACGGAACGGAGCACCGGACGGCGGTGCAATGGACCGAGGAGATCCGGGTGAAAACCTCCGCCGGCCTGGAGACCCGGCGTTTCACCTTCCGCAAGACCCATCACGGGCCCATCCTCTCCGAGCAGGGGGGAAAGCCCGTGGCGGTACGGCTGGCGAAGCTGGAGGAAGGGGGCTGGCTCGACGAGATCTACGAGATGTCCCGCGCCCGCTCTCTCGCCGAGCTCAAGGCGGTGCTCGGCCGCGTCGCCATTCCCTACATGAACATCGTCTATGCGGACCGTGATGGAAACATTTTCTACGCCTACAACGGCGTGGTGCCGCGCCGGTCCCTGAAATTCGACTTTCGCAAGCCGGTGGACGGCAGCGATCCGGAGACGGAGTGGAACGGATATCACCCGTTCGCCGAGCTGCCGCAGCTCACCAATCCGCCGGGCGGGTTCGTCCAGAGCTGCAACTCCACACCCTTCGCCACCGCGGCGAGCGGGAATCTCGATCCGTCCCGCTATCCCAAATACATGATCGGTCCGGAGATCGACAATCCGCGGTCTCAGGTTTCGCGGCAAATTCTGATGGAAAAGGAGAAATTCACCTTCGAGGAGTGGGCCCGGGCGGCGATGGACACGCGGGTTCTCGCGGCCCAGAAGGAGATTCCCGGGGTGATCGCCGAATGGGAAGGTCTCCGCGCGGCGGACGCTCCCCGGGCCGATGCCCTCGCCCCGCTGGTGGAAGCGCTGCGCGGGTGGGACCGGGTGAGCCGGATCGACTCGGTGCCGATGACTCTGTTCATGCGGTGGTTCCCCCGCTACGAGGAGATCCAGAAGGCGCCCGGCGCAGGGGCCGAGCGCTGGCCGCGGGTCCGCGCGCTCGAGGAGGCGCGCCGGGAGCTGGAGCGCGATTGGGGGACGTGGCGTTTGGCCTGGGGGGAGGTCAATCGCCTGCAGCGGCCGAACTGGAGCGCCGGGGAGACGTTCAGCGACGCGCGGGCCAGCCTGCCGGTGCCCGGCGCGTCGGGATGGGCCGGGATCGTGTTCAACTTCTATCCGTCGCGCGACAGCTCACCGTGGAGAGCCGCCCCCGGATCGAAGCGGCGCTACGGCACCGCCGGCAATTCCTACGTCAGCGTGGTCGACTTCGGACCGGTGGTGAAGGCGCGGTCGATCCGGGTCTTCGGGCAGAGCGGCGATCCGAAGTCGCCCCATTACCAAGACCAGGGGGAGCTC